>LUMU01000181.1_pt1 | contig 25449 bp, 39 predicted proteins | sample 729751 | NCBI WGS metagenome assembly LUMU01 (sample SAMN03860300, study PRJNA289734) | marine metagenome | biome: seawater column; feature: ocean; material: water; isolation source: Red Sea water column Station 192 - depth 100m | place: Saudi Arabia: Red Sea | collected 2011-10-15 | depth 100 m
CTCAACAGCGATTGCTTAGTGATCTGTCTATTCAAAATGCAGCAAGACAGTTTAATGCTACCAGTGATTTACAAACTCAACAGTTTGTTACTACTATAGGTTCTCAGCTTACACAGTTTAATGCTCAACAAGCTAATGCTATGGCTCAATTTAATGAGTCAGAAGCTAATCGAATGGCAGCTATTGCAGCAGGAAATAAACTAACGGCTGATCAATTTAATGCTCAAATACAAGCTCAGATTAGTCAGTTTAATAGTCAACAAGATTTACAAATTGAACAGTTTAATACTGCAAACGCACAAGCAGTAGAGCAATCAAATGTTGAATGGCGTAGAAAAGCTAACCTTGCAGATACAGCAGCTACTAATGCAGCTAATCAACAGCAAGCTACTTTTCAATTTGATTTAAATAAAACTTCTTTGTCTCAAGCTTGGCAGTCTTTAAGAGATCAGGCTAACTTTGACTTTCAAGAGTGGCAAAGTGAAAAAGAAAGAAAGATTAGTGCTATAAATGCTTTATTGCAGAACGAAGCTTTTATGACAGAAGCAAGATATGATGATCGACGGGCTAGCTTCTTTGCATTGCTTGATCAATTTTCAGTTTCTATTACTGCTCTTCAAGATTCAGATGACTTTATTCTTCCTGGAGATCTTTACTTAGGAGCAGCAGAAGATGAAGAGACTTAACTACGGAGTAATTTAAATGGGATTATTTAAGAAAATATTTAAAGGCATTGGTAAAGTCTTTAAAAAAATTGGTAAGGCCATTAAAAGAGCTTTTAAAAAGGTAGGTAAATTCTTTGGCAAGCTAGGTATTTTTGGTCAGATTGCTTTAGCTTTCACACCACTAGGCCCAATGTTACAAGGATTATTTAGAGGTTTAGGTCAAGGGGCTTTGCGTGTACTTAAAGTAGGTTTACAAAACACTAATCCTTTAGTTAAAGGTGCTTCTTGGATGATAGACACAGCCCGTAGAGTTGTTAATGGTGTCAAAGCAGGATTTAAAACTGTAACAGGGGCTGCAACTAGTTTTGTAGAAAATACAGGAAGATTTTTAGGTAAAAAAATGGGGTTTGATATAGGAGGCCCAACTAAGTTTTTTGGAAGAGGTGGAGATAGTGTTCTTGGCAGAGTAGGTGGTGAAATTACTAATAACTTTAATGATTTTAAAGATGCTATTGGAGCCGATCTTTTTACAGGGCCAAGTACTAGAGCAGATTTAATTGATGATAAATTAGCTACAACTAAGATAGGTGGTTATGAAATAGATAGAAGAGATACTGCTCTTCAATCACCTGATATGACTGTTAAGGAGCTTTCTCAAGGAATTAAAAATAATTTAGGAATAGAAGCTCAAGGTAATTTTGATAAATTATTTCAAGGGCAATATAGAGGAGACTCTGCAGGATTTTTAAAAGTCATTGAACAAGATCCAGGGTTTGTTAATAAGTGGATTAATATAACAGTAAAGGTTGACGCTACAGGACAAAAAGTAGATCTTGCTTCTAAAGATCCAGGTGGTTTTAGTTTACTCAACAATAAATTGATAAAAATGCCAGCCTTTAATGAGTTTACAGGTCAAGCTGTTACCAGCGTAGGTACTTCTTTATTAACGGCTGCTGTACAAGGAGGCCCAGAATTTCTTGAACAACAGCCTACAAGAGCGTTGTATTTTGATGATAGTTACAGATATCGTTCTCCTCAAACTTTAACAAATCAACCTGGAACACAATTTGGTATGGAAGGATTAGCTATTGATCCTGCTGCTTTTATTGCTAATGACATGAGTTCACAGGGAAATTCTCAAGGTCTTTATGGCATGAATTGGTTTCCTGATTTTAATTATGGATTTCCTCAACAACAACAAGGCATGGTGTCTTAATAGGTATTTAAATGTCAGAACTTGATCAAGACTTTTATAGAATAGCAACATCTTTTAGAAGACCTATACCTGGACAGTCTTTAACTAACAGCCCTGAGAATTCATATCCTTGGGAACAACCTCCTGTTCTTACTGATGTAAAAGAAGCATCTATGTTTTTCTTTTCTAAGTTAATAGAACCAAAGGTTTATAACTCTTTGTTAGATGCTATTGAAGAAGGTATGCCTTTAATGGATATTGCTCAAGTCCTTATGTATCAAGCTTATAGGGATGGACTTATAAATCCTGATCTTATGATGATTTTAGTAGAGCAAGTTGTATATATGATGGCTGCTTTAGCTGAAAGACAAGGCATAGATTTTATTATTCAAGAAGATGATGAAGAAGATATTCAGGAACAAATGTTAAGAGGAGAAACTCCTACAACTGAAAATATTCCTGCTGAAATTAAAGAAAAAGTAGAAGAAGCTGAACTACCTGCTAGAAGCTCTTTATTGGGTGATGAAAGACCAGTACCTCCTGCTGAACCTGCTTCATTGTTAGGAGTTAACTAAAATGGTTGATAATGTATATTCTTTACTAGGTCAAGCGACTACATCTGAATATCGTAGACGCAGAGAAGAAGAAAAAAAGTATAGGCGAGACTTAGAAAGAGATCGTTTAAAAGCTACTTTACTTGGTGCAGTTCTTAACCCTGTTATGGGCAGTATTACACAAGGTATTACTCAAGGTATTGCAGATAAGTTTGGTGGAAGGTTTGAAGATTTTCAATTAAGAGAAAGTGCTTACAGAGATCAAAAAAATAAAACTAAAGAAGCGTATGCTTTTCTAAAAGACGACAGTGTTAATAGAGAAGCTTTAAAAACTTATGGACAAGGAGCTACTTTAGATAATATTTGGAAAAATGATGCTACTGTAAAAAATGAATATCTTAGAGGAGTAGCTGATCAAGTTTTTGATCAAGCTGAAGTAGATGAGTTAGTAAAAGTTTTTGATGCTGTTAAAAATCAATATACAACAGCCCCTGATAGTGCTACAGCTTGGGCTAAAATAGATAAAGATACTCAAAAAGCTATCGGTAGAGATGGTCTTTTTCCTGCAGTGCGTAGAAAAATACAAGGTATAAGTATTGAAGACTCTGATGCCCGTGGAGCTTCTGTTATTGAAAATTCTGCATTTGCTTCTAGGGTAGCTTCTATTTTAGATCTTCAAACTAGGTTAAAAGAAGGTAAAGCTTTTACTTTACAAGAAATATCTGATGCTTTTTCAGCAACTTCTGAAGCTCGTAAAAAAGCAGTACTTCCAGATATTACTAATGAAAGCATAGAAATTGTATATGATCCTGCTGATGGCTTGCTTAAAGAAAAAAAGACAATACTAACAAAGTTTGCTAGACCTGTTTTTGATCCCACTCTTAATGGTGGGAAAGGAGGGTTTACTGATGAATCAAAAGAGGTAGATATAGTTAAAACTATGAGAGGTGGAGATGATGTTTTAAGTCATGCTGCTGCTCAAATAGAAAAAGTAGGAACGCTTAATACTTTGTTTAACAAACTTAATCAATGGGCGCAAACAAGTGCAAGAGATAACTATAATACAAAATATGGTGAAGGTTCTTTTGAAAAAATTATGGCTCAGTCAGAACTAGGTTTTCTTGAGTATACTAAAGAGGGAAAGCTTACTGGAAAATTAGTAGCCACTCCTGAACAAATTTTTGGGTACTATCAAGATCTTTTTAAAGTAATGGGTCAAGAAGGGGCTACTAATAATGCACTTGTTAATACAGTTCAAGATATTTTTGGCAATCAACAAGTTCTTGTAGACAGTGTTTCTCTACTGACACAAGCACAACAAGAATTACTAAAGAGTGATAGTTTGGCCTCTGGAGATCCTAATAAATTATCTGCTCAAGGACGTATTGATTTAGAAGAAAGAATTAAAACTTTAAACAAGACAATTATGCCTATGCTTAATAGTCTTCAACAAAATACTAAAATTGTTTCAAAGGTACTTCAAACGGATACTTATAAATGAGAGAGCCTCTTAGAGAAATAACTCTACCTGATGGAAGCACTGTTTATAATGTGCCTAATGAAGCAAGTGATAATGAAATAATAACAGCTTATCAAAAACCTTCAGAGCCAGAAGAAACAACTTTTTTAGACTATGTTTCTAAAATAGAGCCAGGAGGAGTTGATAGGTTTGATCCTAAATACTCACAGCAGAGTCAAAGAGATCTTGTAAAAGCTACGGTAAACATGGGAAGCAATGCTTATGAGTTTACTGTAGGAACTTTAAAAAGTGTTTTTGATCAATTTGAAACTGAAGAAGAAAAAATAAAGTTTGCTCAAAATATTAAAGAACAAAGACCAGAAGTTTATAAGACTTCCCATTGTAGGTGCTGAAGTTCTTACAAGTTCAGCAATTAGCAATCCAGAAGATAACTTAATAGATACTCTTAAAGACTTTGCTCCTACAGAAGAAGCTTTTAATACTGTACAAAAAGCTATTTTTGCAGAAGAGCTTTCTCTTGAAGATGAACAAAAAGCTAAATTATTTTTAGGAGATATGGTAGCTGCAGGGTTTGTTCTTCCTTTTGCTATTTTTCAAAAAACTTATAGGATGGCAAAAGAATTTAATACAAAACCTATGTCTTCTTTAAGTAGAAAAGGTACAGATATTGGACCTAAAAACGGTAGGGTTCGTGGTGCAAGCACTTTAGCCGCTTCAACTTTACCAAAAGAAAAAAAGAAAGAGAAAACAAAATAAGGAATTTATGGAACTATTAGTAAGTTTAGCGATGAAATTTTGGATGTGGACTATATTAATTATCAAACAAGCAATAGAAAATGCTGGTTCTTTGTCTAAAAAATTAGACTCTCAACTAAATATATTAGCTGATAAAACTTCTGGAGATCCTAATAAGATAAGATCTTTAGTGTCTGAGTTACTCCAGGAAGGTATTGTTTCTACAAAAACACCAGAATTTTTATCTTTATCTAGAAAAGAAAATAGATTTGATGTTGTTAGATTACAGTCTAAATATGATTCAATTCCAGACGATGTTGTTGATACAGTTTTAGATATTAGAGAAGTTATTGATTCTTACTCAGGTGAAATTTTAAAGTTAACTCAAAAAGAACCTAGTTCTGAAGCTAGAACTGAGTTAATAAATACTATTAGAGGTAATCTAGGAGGTTATTTAAATAGAGCTTATCAAAAACATGAAGGAGGTTGGACACCTAGCAAGCAAGTTGTAGAGGATGGTATTGAATATTTTGCAACACAGCTTCAAAGAAGAGATGAATCATTAGATCCTGCTTTAGCTTATCAACAAGCAGAAGATATGGTTAATTCAATTATTAAAGCTCCTGATCTAAGGAATGGTTTAGATTTTGATACTTTTAATCGCGTAACAACAGGAATTATTAGAAAAAAAGAAGATATTAAACCTGAAGTTAGAGCATTAATGGGTGAGATAGTTGATCCTAGTGAACAAGCTCTAACAACTATTACTAAAATGTCTGCTTTTCTTACTCAACGTAGATTTTTTGATGAGTTTTATGAGCAAGGTACTACTGCTAGATACTTATTTTCTCCTACTGAAGAAAGAAACACTAAGTTATATACCTATCAAATTGAAGGAACTAATAGTCGTTTAGATGGTATGTGGACAACGCCTGAAATGGGCATAGCACTTCAGAATAGAGAAACAAGCTTGTTCCCTTTACTAGGGCCATTACAAACTAAACAAGCTGTTACAGATACAAACATGCCTATTACATTAAATTTGTTACCTGCAATGTTAGGTAATAAAAGCACGATAGCTAATCTAGCAGAAGCTAAAGGGGCTTCACAAAAAATGCAAACCGTTTGGAGATTGCTATCTCATTTAAGAAATGGAGCAGGAGGTTCTTTTTTAGCTTTTTCTAATGGACATAATCCTTTTAAAAATGTTCCTGAAGTTTTAAGAACTATTTCTAAAAGCAATGAAGAAATGCAATCAGCTTATGAAAGGCTGCAAGGATTAGGAGTTGTTAGTTCTAGTACAAGGTTTTCTGAGTTTAAAGAATTATTAAGTGAATATAAAACTGCTATAGACTCTCCTGATGAATTAGTAGCTGCTGAAAAGATATATGCAAGACTTAACAACATAGCTTCTAAAATAGGTACTGAAAAATATAATTTACAAACGGCTGATGAATTACTACAGAAAGTATATGTAGGAACAGATGATTTTTTTAAAACAAGCCTATACTTTAAAGAATTAGAAACTTTAAGAAAAGCTTATCCTGTTGCCCCTCTTAATGAACTAGAAGAGGAAGCGGCTGCTATTGTCACTAAGACAATGCCTGTTTATGAAGAAGTGTTTAAAGGCATTAAAAGCTTTAGAAACAATCCTTTCTTTTCTACTTTTGTTAGTTTTCCTGCTGAAATGTATAGAACTACTATACATAAGTTTACAAGAGCAACAACAGAATTAGCATCAGGTAATCCTGTGTTAATGAAAAGAGGTGCTGAACGAGTAGCAGGATTGGCAGTAACTTTAGGAGGTGTAAGTGTTGCTGAAAGAACTACATCAAAATTCTTAGGATGGTCAGAAGAACAGTTAGCTGCTTATAAAGATTTAAATGCTGTAGGTTGGGGAGAACAGTCTTATGTGTTTTCTACTGATGATGAAGGAAAACCTATTGCACACAATATTTCTTACACTGACCCTCATCAAAATGTAAAAGCCCCTATTTTGAGAATTGCTAGTTCTTTAAGAGAAGGTGAAATTACTAAAGAAGAAGCAGATGAAAAACTTTTAAAAGTATTACTAGATACTACACACGAATCTGTAAAACCTTTTGTATCTGAAAGTATTATTAATAGTGCTAGTGTAAAGTTTTATACAGCTATAACAGAAGGTAAAAGACCTGGAGTAGGAATTACAGAGTCTATTTCTGGAAGCACTCCTTTAGAAAGATTTCCTGATGCTTTTATGAATTTTATGTATGACATAGGGCCTGGAATAGTTAAAGAAGCTCGTCAATTAACGGCTGTCATTTCAGAAGATCCTCAAGGTTTATTTTTAGAAGCTCCTAACCAAGATTTATTTTTAAGTAAATATTTAACTACAACTATTGCTAAAGAAGTAGATACTTTTCAAGACATTGAAAAAGCTTTTAAGGAGTATCAATTTGAAGACAGTCGCTTAGAAAAAAGTGCAGTAGATGATAAAAGAAAAGCAACAGGTATTGATAATTTTGTTGAAGCTTTTATCCAGACAAACAATGATAAAAAGAAAAATGCTCAACAACTATATTTAAAAATGAAAGCTTTTGAAACTTTTCATAGTGGCTCTAAAACTAATGAAATTGAAGCTAAAGTATTTTTAGAACGCTTAGTTAAAGAGTATGGATCAGATTATCAAACTATTTATAACGGTTTGTCTCCTGTAGATACTTTTAGTGATGCTTCTAAAATTAGACCAATAGCTGAAAGATTAATAAAAAGTGGTGAGTTACCTCCTGATTTATTTTCTTTAGGCCAAGAGCTTAGAAAATACAATGTTCAACCTGACGAAGGAAGAGAGTTAAATAGGGGAGAAAGCACAGAGAAATTTGTATTTGAAGAGCTAAGAACAGGTAAAGCTGAAGGAGGTTTAAGTTTATATAGTCGTGTTTCTCGTTTTGGTGAAGAGCAAGCAGCAAAACGGTATGGGATAACTCCAGAAGTATTAAAAGACTATACAGAAAAATCAGCAGCTTTAGTTAATAAATTAGTTGATAAAGGATTGTTTAACGAAAGAGAAAGAGCAACAACTGATAAATCTGGTAATCTTTCAGGAGGAGATGTTTTTAATGCTGCTAATCATTTGCGTACAGCAGTATTAGCTAAAGATAATATAAACCTTAGAAACCTTGCTCAGTTAAAAGAACTTGCTCAGTTTGTGGCTGGTGATAGAGGGCCACATGGAGCTTTAAGTGACTCTAAAAATAATCTTATAGGATTTCAACTTTATGATAAAGCTAAGGGAGATTCTAAAAAGTTTGAAGCTTTAGTAGAACAGAATTTAATTGAGAGGTTTAGTGAGCGTAAAGGTAAAGCCAAAGGTGGTGAAGTAGAAATTCCTAATGCTGCACCAGAGCCTGATGAAAGAATAGATAAGATGACAGGCTTGCCTTACAACTTACAGGCTGGCCCTGCTTTTATGGATGAAGAAGACCCTCTTAAAAGATTAGGACTTGTAGGAGGAGGAACAGCTAGTGATCCTTTGCATAGGTTAGGGTTTTTTACTGGAGGTTTTTTACAAGCTCTAAAAAGAGGAGCTAAAGAGTTTGAAGGAGTTAAAGAGCAAATAGAATTAGGGGCTGAACAAGTTTCTAGTGCTTTTAAATATCTAATAGATTCTAAAGGGGTAGATGAAGTAGTTTCAAACAAAACCCAAACTCCTATTGTGAAAGAAACTGAAACTCCTAGAAGCGTAATGCCAGCCCCTCAACGCTTTTTTGATCCTGAAGATAAAGCCTTTAAACCTTTTCTAGGTGATATGGGCAAACAGCCAGGAGGAAGGTATCTTGAAATGGGAGGAAAATCTCCTCAAGATATTACAGGAGAGTTCCCCTCTAAAGCTATTATAGGAGTTACGCCAGAAGGTAAGCCTGTTATGCAGGTATCTAAAGAACTTTTAGAAGGAGAAGTTCGTACTGACGGAAGAAAAATAAAAACAAACTTGTTTAAGAAAAAAGCTGGTTGGAAATGGACAAAAACTCCAGAAGGTTTTGATCCTAAACCTCCTTCTAGTTTTCCTTTAGTTTCTGTAGAAGACGGTAAACAACATTATTATTCTTTAAGAACAGAGTTTCCTGAAGGAGTTGAGCTAACAAGATATGAAAAGAAAAAATCAGAGCCTCGTCTAAGACCTACTAAAAAAGGCAATGTTCACTTAGGTGAAGTAGTAGGTGAAATTTCTGTAAGAGGTAAAAAGCATCCTGTTTATGACCAAATAAAAATTTATGGTTTAACAGGGGCAACTGCTTCTTCATTATTACAGCAGGAAGAATCAGCATTATGAACCCACAGTCCAAAGAAAATATATTTGAACAGTTAAAGATAGATGAAGGCATTAAACATGAGTGCTACCTATGCTCTGAAGATGTACCTACCTTTGGAGTAGGTCACAAGATACTAGAGACAGATCCTGAGTATGGTATGCCTATGGGTACACCCGTTGATGATGAAAGGATATGGGAAGTCTTTCAGGAAGACCTAGAGATAGCTATTAGCGAATGTATTATTTTATTTGATGAAACTGTTTGGGAATCTTTTCCTGATGAGGTTAAAGAAGTCTGTGTGAACATGATGTTTAACCTGGGTAGACCTCGTTATAGTAAGTTTGTAAAACACTTAGCTGCTTTAAAAGATCATAGATGGGATGTTGCTGGTGCTGAAGCTAGGGATAGCAGGTGGCATACTCAAGTAGGAGATAGGGCAGAGAGGCTGTGTCAACGGCTTGAAGCTCTAGCATAGGACTGTGATAGGTGAAGTTGCTGCAGTTCTTTCAGCCCTTAAAGCATTAAATGAAGGATTAGCTACCCTTAAAGAATCAGCAGGGCATGGTAAGTCTCTACAAGGGTTAGTTGGTAAATGGGGGGAAGCCTCAGAAAAATATAATGACGTAGAAAGAGCCAAAGCTGGCAAGATGTCTTACAAAGAAGCTTTAGCTATGGAGAGTGCTAAACGTCAATTAGAAAACTTTGATAGACAGTTTAAAGATATTTGCCTTATTCAAGGTCAAGGAGACTTATATAACTCTGTTAAAACTAGAATGGAAGAGTCTCGATTAGCCCATGAAAAAGAAGTTGCAAGGATTAGAAAAAGAAGAAAAGAAATAAAAGGGTATCTACAATTAGCTGGAACAGTAGCATTTGCTTGGGTATTTTTTATGGGATGTGTTTGGGCAGTAGTGTGGGTATTGGAGAATAGCCCCGTTGAATGATCATTGCTTTTCTTTTAGTGGTAGTTGTCAGTGGTGAAACTGTATCTGATGATAGGATGTTGTTTGAAAGTATTTATAGATGCAATGAGTTTGCTATTGCTATTGAGGAAGGTAAGGCTGGTTCAGACCATACAAAAAAGTTTAGAATGCAACAGAATGTAAGTGCATACTGTATCCCTAGAATGGTTCCAAAAGGAACGGAGTTATTTAAATGATAAAAATAGTAACAGTATTAATAATATTATTACTTTCTAGTTGTTCTTCTATTCCTACCTGCGGCACTAAATCCATAAAACTTCAACTTCCTTCAGCAGTCCCTTTCATGGGAAATGAACCATTTGTAATTGAAAGAAGTAATGATCATGTAGATTGTGAATTAGACCCTAGTGAGAGGAACCCTAATGGCAGCTAAAAAGAAACGTAAAGCTAAAGCTAAACCTAAATCTAAAAGTAGAGTTAATGAAGCAGGTAACTACACTAAACCTACTATGAGAAAGAGACTGTTTAATAAAATTAAAGCAGGATCTAAAGGTGGTAAGCCTGGGCAATGGTCAGCAAGAAAAGCTCAGATGCTGGCTAAACAATATAAGGATGCAGGGGGAGGTTATAAATGACCTTAAAGAAACCTCAGAAGTCTCTTAAGAAGTGGACTAAACAAAAGTGGCGTACTAAATCAGGTAAGCCTAGTGCTAAAACAGGTGAGCGATACTTGCCTGAGAAAGCTATTAGAGCTTTAAGTGATAAAGAGTATGCAGCTACTACCAGAAAGAAAAGACAAGATACTAAGAAAGGTAAGCAGCATTCAGCCCAACCTAAACGTATTGCTAAAAAGACTAGAGCTTACAGGAAAAAGTAATGAGAGAAGAATATAAGAAAGGCGGCAAGTCTAGGAAAAGCAAATCTAAACGTGATCCTAGATTGGCTAGGGCAGGAGTAAGTGGATATAACAAACCTAAAAGAACTCCTAAGCATAAAACTAAAAGCCATGTAGTAGTTGCTAAGGTAGGTGATAAAGTAAAGACTATTCGCTTTGGTCAACAGGGTGTAAGAGGGGCAGGTAAGAACCCTAAAACAGCTAAAGATAAAGCAAGAAAAAAGTCTTACTACGCTAGACACAATGCTCAAGATGCCAAGCCTTCTAAATTATCAGCAAGGTATTGGAGTCATAAGGTAAAGTGGTAGTATAAAGGTTACAGCCAACTTAGCATCGACCTACTTAGCCTCCTTTACTAACAGGTGCTAGGTTGGCTTTTTTAAGTCCACCTTCCTAAACAATAGCCTATCAAGAAACCTAAACAAAAAATTATTTCCATTTAGTCTTTATCTTTGAAAGCTTCATTTTCAGGTGTATTAGGATCGTCAGGTATGAATCTACCTAATTTATCTCTAGCTCTTTTCTTAGCTTTTTCTTTTAGTTTAGTTACGTTAGAGTCTAGTTTATGTTTAGCTTCTTCAACCCCTTCAGTTACCATGCTTTTAACTTCTTCAACAGCATCTTCAGTTTTATTTTGAATAGCTTTACTAACAAACAAACTCTTTAACCAATCTAATAGTTTCATAAATCCTCCTATTTCCAAACGTGTGTTTTCTTTTTACCTGAATACCTAACTGCTAATCCTTCAAAGATTAAAGTTTCTGCTATGTGTGTGCCATCTATTTGATAAATATTTCCAAGCACACGACCATACTTTTCTTTGGCAGTTCCTTCTCTTTTATCTTCTTCAGTACTACCTCTTAAAACCTTTTTACTTTCTACCCATATTTCTTTACCACAAAGTTCTTTCATTCTTTTCTTAGCAACTTTAGCTAATTGTTTTTCTTTTGTTCGTTCAGGGTATTTCTTAATATTAATTTTAGATTCAGGAGTATCTATTCCTTTCAACCTAACAGAACATTTATAAAACAAATCAAAGCCCAGGTCTAAAGTAACCCAGATAGTATCACCATCATAAACTCTATCTACTGTAGCTCTGTATACAAAGTTCTGACGCTTATTTGTTTTCTTTATTTTTACTTTCTTTCTCATTTTATATTCTCATATTTAAGTAGTCTTTCTTCTTCAAACTTTGCGTATGCAATTATTTTTCTTATGTCTCTTAGCTTGTCACTATGAGAAGCTTCTCCATATCTATAACAGCTACGCATAATCTCACCTAAATTAGCATTCATATTTTTATATGAAATAATATGATGAAGCTCTGTAGCTCCTTCAGGTAACTCATAATACTTAGCAGTTAAACCATTTGATGTACTCTCAGGAGCAATATCATAAGGATCTACAAATCTATAATGAGCATCAGGTTTATTTACACCATGAGCTTTATCCCACTCTTCAGGTGTAACATCATTTAGCTTCTTTGTTTTTGACACAGTACCTCCATTCATCAGGAATTGTTTCAGATGTGTACCATCTAAACTTTTTGGATGTTGCCCAATCAGCATGACTTCTTCTAGTACCATCTTTTCTACGCTTTGCTTGAGGCATAGGAAGATCTGGATCAGCAAAGATAAACACTAACTCTGTATCTTCAGGTAATGCTTTATCAATCCATACATACTTGTTGTATTCAGCGTGATCCCAGAACCTGCCTTTAGCCTCAATGTAGATGGTTTTACCATCAAACTCTCTTATAAAGTCTGGCTCATACTTATGCTCTACTACATACTCAACTTTATCACCATGATGTTTCCAATCTTTTAAGACTGATTTATGTAGCATTCTTTCAAAGTTAGAGTCATATCCTCCTTTAGACTTTCTAAGTTCTGGAGGTCTTGCTTTACGTTGACGTTTCACTAAGCCCTACCTACTTGCTCACAATACTCTTTAACATCATCAAGAGAGATAGTATCCAGGTCTTTTGTTTTGACCATGCTCTTTAAGATAGTCTTCATTCCTTTAGTAGACATAGCTAGAGTTTGATAGCCTTTGTCACTAGGAGCATACTCTTGTTTGGGAACAGAAGACTTAGTAACTTTAGCTGCTTCTGTATCTGATAGTTGTTCTTTTAAAAGAGCCATTGAAAGCTCTTCTGCTTTTCTACTAATTTTTTTAGCTGTTTTTGCGTTCATAAAAGAGGGATCTCATCTACTTTAGGTAAGCTTGATACTCTAGTGAAATACTTTACGCCATTAGCATACTTAAATGCTCTAAGTCCTTGACCTCCATTTGCATCTCTCCAGCATTCTCTTTTGTGAGAACAATAAACACAAGTCTTGTCTAGTCTCATGTTACCTTGTTTACCTTCTGCTACAGGTTGATAACAGATTTCTGGAGGGGTGTCTTCTTCTAATACTTGTAAGATGTTTTCTATTTTTTTATTGGGGTCAGGTTTGAATACATCAAAGGGACTGTAGTAAGCAAGTTGTCCTGATTCTTTATTGACTGCCAGGAATGCACCTTGTTTAGATTCTTCTGCTTCTTCATAAGCTGCAAGCTGCATTAAGTATCCAAAGGTATCATTCTCATGTAGTGAACCATCAGCAAACTTTTTAAATGCAAAGTTAGAAGCAGTCTTTACATCAACTACTTCACCATTAATCTTACAATCTATATGTCCTTTGATCCCTTTAAGATCTACTTCTTTTTGTTGATCAGTAACTTCATAACCAGCCATACGCACAAACATCAATACAATCTCTTCCATCAAGTGTCCATATAAAAACTTAATGAAAGTGTAAGCAGGTATTCTGTCAGCATGAGTTTGTTTCTTTTTATCAAACCATAATTGACGTAAAGGCTTACCTAGATTAGACATCCTTACAGTAAACTCACTGGTAGGCTTAGGAGTAGACCAATGCCTTAAAGCTTCTTTAATAGCTTCTCCAGTTTTATCTATTTCTTCTTCTGATAAATCTATGGGGCCATCATTAAGCTTATCTAATACAGCATAAATATCTTTTATAAGTGAATCATTCATTTTAAATAACTCTGTCTACTTCTAAACAAAGTCCTTCCATTTTATGTTGAGAATATTTACTAACAATAAAATTCATTACTCTAGTACATTCAGCCATAGAAGAATAACTATTAAACTCCATCCACTTATGTCCTTCTGTACTAAGATAAAGAACAAATACTATAGTTGCCATGCTAGTGAGTCTCACTGTAATACTTTTTTTATTTCAGGTTCTTCAAACAGCTCATCAAAAACTTCTTCAATTTTATTTGCTGATGTTAAAAACCCTGCTTCATAACCAAAAGATTTGGGTAAAGATAAAGTCTTGTCTATCTGTTTAAGTTCTTTTTGTTTTACTTGATGAAAAGTTTTTAAAAGGATTCTTAGGTCAATAAACATTTCAGCCGACATGGGAGTACGCCCATCTAGAATACGAGAATATTTTTTTAATTCTGGGGATGCTTCTGAGTTTGTATAACCATCAATGTGAGCTACTACATACTCTCTTAGTTTCTCTCCTACTTGATCATCAGCCCCTTCATTTATGTCACTTCTCCAGTTAGGGAAAGTTCTTTTTACTTCTGTCTTCCATAAATTCATTATTCCTCCTAGTGAGTCTCACTCCAGTTGTTTCCTATGTTGTATTCAGCATCCAAGGGACAGTTAAGGCCAAAAGATATTCCTGCTTCCTTGATAGCTTGTACACCTAGCTGACCAACTTTATCAGCAATATCTTCTCTAGCTTCTATCTGCCACTCATCATGGACGTTAGCAACAAAGTGAGCATCAAGATGTTTTATATGATTATTAAGAATCACAAGAGCTTCTTTCATAACAATAGCTCCTGCACTCTGTAACAATACATTCAATGCTTTATATTCACTTCTTACAGTGAGTCTCCTCTTATCTAATCCTCTGAGGCAGTTATTTTTCTGGACTGTTCTTGATACTCTATTTTTAAGTTTCGCAAATGCAGGGAGATTATCGAAGAAAGATCGTCTAAGTTTTGCGCCTGTTTCTGCATTTCCTCTAGCCACTTTCCCAATCTCCTCATCTCCTGCTCCGTATAAAAGCGCATAGATGAATGTCTTTGCCTGATCTCTTGATTCAAGTCCTGCAAGTTGTTGATTGCGGGTGTGAATGTCTCCCGATTCAATTTCATGGACATACTCCTTATCATTCATATAGTGAGCCAACATGCGTAGCTCTAAGCCACTAGCATCAATACCAACTAGCTTGTATCCTGGTGGAACACACCAACAAGAACGGAAGTCTCTACCATAAGGGATATAGATGCACTCTGAAGGTATTGCAATCAGCTTCTTCTATCCAAGAGTTAAGCTGCCCTAGACGTTTCTGTAGTAGAAAGTAGTTCTTGATAAGCAATGCTTCAGGGATGTGGGTAGCATTCTCTAAGACTTTCTCATCTAAGATAGGCGTACCTTTAGGAGTAAACTTAGTAGGCTTCCAGCCAGCTTCTATTAGATACTCAACAAGTTGAGGTCTTGAAGAAACATTAAGCTCCTTAACTGTTGTCCTAATAATATAAGGTAGTCTGTTATCTCCTTCTTTACGAAAGATATATAACTCTGACATCTCCATTAGTTCTTCATCAGATAGTCTAGTACCTGAGCCATCCTCAGTGACTGCGTTTCTAGCAATGCTTCCATCTTTCTTGTGTTTAGGAAACAACTTAGTTTCAATAATTCTAGGTTTAAAAACTTCTTTTATTTTAGTTTCTGTCTTTAGCATCTCCTCGTCTAACATGCTTTTAAGAGCAGCAGCTTTACTCATGTTAAGTAGGAAGCCATGCCTCTCTTGAGCACCTAATATCTCAGCAACATCATGCTCAAGCTTTACACTTTGCCTACTAAACTTTCCTGCTGTTCCTTCTTTCAAAAGCTCTTCAAAGACTTTTGTATTAAGCTCTACATCACGAATGCAATACTCAAGCATCTGTGCTGAGTAAGCACTGTAATCATTAAAGTCAATCTTAGGATAAGAAAGAAGAGTTCCCCAATCACCTAGCCTATGTCCAGGCTTGCGATCAGGGCTAAACAATCTAGACAGAACTAAGGTATCTAAGATCCTAGCGTCCTTAGCAAAGTCAGGTTGGTTAAGTATCTTTCTGACACAAGGTATATCAAATGCCAATATATTGTGACCTACTAAAGTGTCTGCTGTATTTAAATGCTCAACAGCATTAGTTAACTCATGTGGCCCAAAGGTTTTTATTTCTTTTGTATTAGCATCTTGAGTAACAATGCACCAGATTTTTGTGTACTTAACGCCATCAGTCTCGACATCAAATACAAGGGTTGTCATGCGAACACCTCCTGATCTGTTACCATTTCTAAATCTCTATCATCACACTCATGTAACCTACCTGTTACTGGGTCATACTCAATAAAACCAGACTCACCTACTTCACCAGTGTACCTGTTCTTAAGTATTCTTAAGCGTGTAGTCCTAGCCTCCTGCTCATCTTCAGCTTGTTGATTACGCTCTAATGCAAGAACAGCATCAGCAATCTGTGCAATAACATGAGAGCCTCTTAGATGACTAAGATTAACTTCAGCACCATTCTCATGGCCCTTGTTACCATCTAGTCTTCTGAGATGAGAGACAGTAATGATAGCTATATTAAGTTCTTCACAAAGATCCCTGAACTTGTGCATGATCTTATTGATCTCTGCTGTTTCATTGTCTCCACCTGCAGCACTGATCATGTGAATGTGGTCAATAAAGATCCACTTACATTGTGATCCTGCTGCCATGAACTTAACTCTATCTGCTATAGCATTAAGATTGTTCTCACCTACATGCTCATAGACCCATACTCTATTCTTGTTGTCACCTTCAAATAAAGCATCGTGCCATTCAGATAGTCTGTTTGTATCAAATGTCTCTCTGATGCTATGTTTAGATAAACGCTCATTAGCTTGGATAGACATTAAGCCATCAATGGTACGTTCATAACTTTCTTCAAGCATGATGATACCAATGTTGTCTTGAGTCTGTTGAAGCAACCAGTGTTGCCACTCCCTACAAACTGCACTCTTTCCTAGCCCTGTACCAGCAGCTAATACAAAGACTTCACCTTGCCTTAACCCCTCAAGCTTTTCATTCAAGCCTCTCCAAGGAAAAGGAATAGAGAGTTTAGATGGACGCTCTAAGTATCTAGCTTTGCTATCACTGACAGATACTAAGCCACTAGGTGTATAAGTCTTGGCATTCCACCAAGCATTCTTCCAAGCATCCTTTTCTCCTGCCATGAGCATTTCATTGACATCATTGAAGCCTGAAGGAAGTGACATGATCTTTGTCTTTCCTGTTTTAAGAAGTCTAGCTACCTTCTCAGTAGCTTTTCTTCCAGGTTCATCCATATCAAAGCAAAGTACTACATGATCAAAAGAATATAAGTATTCAAGATTATCTCTGATAGCACGTTCAGCTTCTGAAGAAGACTTAATACCTAGTACAGCATAGTTAGTCCCTCCTTCATTCAGCATTTGATAGGCAGACATAGTATCTATCTCACCTTCACAGAGAGTTACATACTTCTGACCGCCTTCAAATAATTGTTTACCAAAGAAGTGAACACTTGATGCGCCATCAGACCAATAGAAAGCATTACCTTCTTTGTTCTTTTTGGCTAGGACATCCCTTGTTTTAATAACCTCCCTTTCTCCATCATAGTAGGGATAGTAATGATGGGTATCATTTTGGTTAGCATCCTTTGCGATCCTAACATTAAACTTCTTAGCAGTAGGTAGACTAATACAACGTGATTTAATCTCACTGATCTCTCCACCTAAAGGTCTAGAAGGTTTAGTTGGTTTAGCTGGTTTAGAGATGAAGGAGAGATTATCTCCTCCACTCTGTTCCTGCTGTTCCATCTTTGCAATAGCATATTGACCAGCATCCCAACGTGTCTCACAAACAAAACAGTAGGCATGTCCATCATCTGCATAGACAGATAAACCATCACTGCTACCACAATCAGGATTCACACAAGGCTGGTGCTTTGCTAAGTATTCAGTAGGCATAACTTAATCCTTTGTTTAATTTTGTTGATCTTTGTTTTCAGCTTCCTCAGTGATAAGCATGTTATCAGTGACCAAAGTTTCTAACTGTTTAGTAAAAACCTGCAATGCAGTAGCTTGAATAGCAGCATCATTTTTATGGTTAGCTAAATTACTTTGAGCTAACGTAGCAAGGTTAATCTTTTCAATAAGTTCCTTGCGCTGCTGTTCATCAGCTTTCAGCAGGTCATACTTTTTATTGTTGAGTGTTAAAATATTATCTGCCATTAGAAAGGAATCTCATCTTCATTGATATCAGGATTGGCTTCAGAAGTATTAGCTAGTTCCAACACTTGAATACCATCAAACCAAGCAGTCGTATACTTACCCTTTGAGTAAGTGTAGGGATGCCAGAATACAGCTACCTTGCTACCGTTAGGGATATACTCATCATCCTTATCAGGATCAAAAAAGTCTTCACGATCTGCATCCTTAGCAAAGGGAGCTTGGTTAGGGTTCCCATTGTAATCAGTTGCCCACCTCTTAATTAAAATAACAGGCTTGTCAGTGTAAGACCTACCTCCTGCCTCCTTAAAACCAACATTTACTTTACCTTGGCATAGTAAGCAAGCCCTTCTATTTTTAACATTGTTCCATCAGACATTTTGTTCTCCTTTGTTGGCTAATTGTTTTTCATATAAATATTTTTCAACTAAATCATAACCAGTGTGGTTCATGCCTAGTCCAAAAATAACTTCTACATAATTAGGATCTTCATCGCTTTTTCTAGCACGACAAATCAGTTTATCTTTGTACATTTCACTACCGTACAGTGAGGTAAACTCCTCCCAATCACTTTTTTTGAGTTGAATACTCATCCTTATCTAGCCTCCTTTACTAGATGGTCTATGAATTGTGGTATCTGATCCCAGATAAAATCATCATTTACTTCTCCCTCTCTATGCATAAGAGGGTGATTCTTTGCACGTTGAGCAGCAATCACATAAGTAATTAACTCCTCTTGAGTTTCCTTAGAGACTGTGCATACTCCTGCACCCCAGAAAAAACGGACAACAGAATCCTGTATGAGATCTCTCTCATCTTCAGTAGTCATTGAAAGCCTCCTTAATTAAGCTACTTTGAGCAGCTTACAAGCATTGCGTACTTGTTCACCTCTATCTACTTGAATAGAAACAATGTTCTTTGCAGTATTCTTAGTGGAAGCAGGAGCATGTGTGGCCCAATGAGTCATGGCATTGTAAGCAGCCCACTCATTTGAACCTAAAACCTTTTGTTCATCCTTAGTGTACCGTGACCACATGTAGTTCATTGCCTTAGATAGCTTATAATTCTTAGAAGAAAGCAATTCATACAAAGACATCTGATCATCTACCTGAAACTTTGCAGCCTTAGCAAAGATCCTGAACGCTTCCATATCAGTAATAGACTGTTGTTTCCAAGCAGTCCATCGCTCACGCTCTTTCTCAAATCCATTCAGAACAGCAGCAATCTTTCTTGCTCCATGATCAGGAGACATTTTGGGAGTGTGTTTTGTTTTAAACAGAGTGAAGTGATCAATGGATACTTGACCATTGGTACACACCATTCTTAGATAGCCTACCTCCAATGTGAAACACCAGCTACCATCAAAACTATTTCTGTGGCACAACCTTAATGCTGAGACATCACCTCCACCAAGGTCTATTTCATGGGCAGGTAGTGTGTAGTTAACAACATACCGTCCACCATCATAAGCCTCAGAGTACTCTCTACTGATGTCAGTCAGATCTAAACCTGAATCAATCAGCATTTTTTCAATGATGTTGACACCATGAATAGGCTGGTAATCAAGATTAAATTTATCTTTAACAACATTGATGACTTGATTGTTTCTTGTATTTAAAATGAGATGTCTACCAGGAGCGTTTACATAATCATGCTCTTCTGTTTTGTATAAGACAGGAGTCTTGGAATAGACAGGAAGTTTAGAAGACAGATCACCTAGTTTTTCTAGATGGCTTTGAGCAACTGATCGAGGGGATTGAAACGTATAAACATTATTGTTCATGTTTGTTTTTCCTTGTTTAAAATAGTTAAAAAGAAAATCAATAAAAATATATTTACTGATATTTAAATATGTAACTGAGTCTAGTGGGTAATCAAGGCAATGAGTACCCCTTAGCACTCAATTCCATACTATCTCCATCGTTGTTTACCAATGATGAAAAGATACTTGAGAATACTTGAGGAATAGTGTAGGACTATGGAGAGATAATGGAGACTATTCTGTATTAAGTGCAGGGATTGATTCAATTAAGCAGCTATGAAAAGGGTTTACGTCCCTCGCTAGACCCTGCTTGTTCATTGAATCTTTAGATGTCCCTGCTCACCTTCGAGAGTTAAAGGTCTAGCTACTAAGGATACTCAACCAGCGTGACTGCGCTGTAAGTAACCTTATTAGTTCTGATGTTAGCAGCCGCTACCACTTTGTAAATAGTTAAATCAGGGTCAGATATGCCCATACGTTTAACATAAATAGCTAAAGCATCCTCTACATCTTCCCTGAATGCTTGATAGCCTATATTAGATACACCTGAATCATCCGTATCTAACACCTTAACAACTGCAATCTCCAACGGAATATCATAAATAGGCCTATCTGATCCTTGTGCAAGACAAAGTACAGTTAAAGGTTCATCCATCATCTTTGTCCTCCTCAGTAATTCTTTCATAAGGTACTTGTATTTTGAGATGAAGAAACCCTCCTTGCATCGAAGTAATAGCATAGGTGTAAGGGCAGGTATCAACCCAATCAATACAGGACTGCATATTTTCAGCATGAGCGTTTTTCATAATTACTCCTTGTTTTTACTAGTTGGTTTTGGTTTTTCAATCTCAGGTTTTTGAAGACGTTCAGTCTTCCTATCTAAGATACTATCTGACAAATCCATCATCTCATCCATTAGATCAAAGATAGATTTATCTCTGTGTTCACTCATCTAAATATCCTCCTATCTACAGGTACAAACCATCTAAATTTGGGTTCAGTGTCAGCATCTTCCGCCATATTTCTGCTCACCTTTCTCTTTACAACCTTAACTTTCTTCTCAGGATTCTCATTTAGAACCATGATCCTTTGACCATCCCGATAGATAATATTAAAGAACTCAGGGTAGCCACTCATAGATACCCCCTTCCCTTGAGAGCTGGTCTTATAACATCAGGAATAATAAGTGTTCTCCTAGCTGGGTCATCAAAAGGCTCCTCAAAAGGCTCAAGCAATTCGTAATCATTTTTCATCTCATCAGCCCAAGCCTTACATGCTTAATGCACATCCTCATCAGTAGGACGTTCCTCAAAATCTAAAGTAATTACTACTTGATAACTCATATTTCTTCCTCCTTTTCTTGGTTAAGACCTAACAGCATCTCTTCTAACTTGTCTGCCATGCTGTCAGGCAATTCTTCTATGAAGATAGCAGCTTTGGGTGAACGCAATTTCTCAAGACTTGAGCAGGGTCATGGTTGCCTTCATAATAAATTGGCTTTGCGTAATGAATGCCTAACCAATCCTGAAGTTTTTTCATTCCCTCTAAATTTGATAGGTTAATAAAATTGGATGGCCTTGGCTCATCTTCAATATTATTTAACTTACAATTTGACCAAAAGACATGCCTACCAATGACTGTTTCAGGTTTAATCAGATATTCATAGTAAGGGATAACATTTTCTACTACCCACAGCCCTTTAAATGAGTGAGTTAAAAATAATATTTCTTCGTACAGTCTTAAATCTGGATAGCGGGGCTTGCGGTTTTGTCCACTTCTGATCATTCGAGAGTGAGACTGGCAAGGTGGAGATGACCACACAAAGTTATAGTCTTCGTGATGATCCAATAAATATTGATGTGCGTCAGCTATTATAACTTTGTGATTCGGATGATTATCTTTGTAAATTTCTGCCAAACCGTCAGTATATTCAATAGCGGTAACGTCATGTCCATGCCAGGATAGACTATTACCTCCCACACCTGCATACAAATTTAAAATTTTCAATTTAACCTCCTTTGATCTCCTTGCTTAATCTGCGAATCGCAAAAGTTGTCCATACCCTAATGCTGCTGGCTACGTCATCAAAACTTTCTTGGAATGGATACTCTTCAGAACAGTCTGCATCTTCACCTGCTTTGTTATAGATACACTCCGTTAAGACGTTAGCTGCATCAGCAAAGTCATCGTAAGCTTTTATTAAATCTAATGTGTCTCTCATATAGCTCCTCCTTACACCACTGGTATCATAGGTAAATCTTCATAACTGGTTCTTAAGGAACCTGCACCATTCATCTCATCGTCCATGCAGACGAATAGACAATTACCATCATCAAGAAACAAGATGATTGATGCACTATCCCATCCCAGATCTTGTTGCTCAGTCCCTTTGAGATATCGAGCATCCACAATTGTTTTTCCTTTCAAGGTATCCCTAGCTTTTTTACCCCATTGAACTTTTAGTTTTAGTTTTTCTTTATCCATTAATCATCCTCCCCTACAATTCTGTAGTCATACCAACCACAAGCTACAGCAATGCCTAGTCTAAACCCTTCTAACTCTTCTTGAGTTCTAAAAGTATAAGTCTCTGGCTCTGCTTCATAACTGCCAGGTAATTTTTCTCCCCAAAGTATTTGTATTTGGAACATTGTTTCACCTGTTAATGGATTAATCATAATCAAACCTCTCCTGATAGTTTATTGTTTCTCCACATGAATCAGGTATCTCCTGATCCCCTTCTGATATGGCACAAGGCTCACAGATACCATCAAACTTATCTGAATAACGTAAACGTGACTTACACATCTCACAATATTTCCAATAATTACGAATGGCTTCACTCCAATGCAAAGGTTTATCAAGAGCGTTGACCTCTTTAAGCATTATGTAAGGGTGACTTTCATACTCCCAAGGTGCTTCGCCATACACTTCACTGACCCACTTTCTTTTGTGATTAATGTAGTAATCCTTCTCACTATCTGAGCCTATATATTCCCAGCCTAGTTCTTCAGAGTAATTATCCATGTGCAGATTATTTGGAAAGTGCTTTTCTTGTTTCATTTAAATAGTCTCCTTGAACAAGGATAAGCTGAGTTGACTCCTGCTATTGTTGCTAAAGGGCCAAGCAAAACATAATCTAATCTATGTTTATCAGAAGGGTTGGGGTAGCCTTTCATAACTGTAAAAGAAACTACATCATCCCTATACCTGATTATCTGCTCCGCTTCTTTCAAAACTTCTTTCTTGTGGTTCTCCTTATAAACAAAAAAGGTAGCTCCCTCAAATTACATTCATTTAGATAGGCTCCTCTTTTAATGTTGATGGTAACTGATATTAGATACTGCTTTATCCCAACAGGCTCGACACTCAAGACACTTGTTCTCTTGTTGTGGTGCAGGACAAGTATGTGAGTTCACAGGTATAGTCTTGTCGTGAACTGTAGAGGTGTTAGCAAATCTTTTGGGTGGAGGGCCATCTACCATAGCAGCAGACACTCGCACAACTAGGTTGTCGGGTAGCTCTCCAGTATAGCTTGCTACAATCTGTGCTTCTCTTGTAGGTAGCCAGTGCATTGTATTAGGTGTAGCTTCAGCAACCTCTACAATCTTCTGAAAGTGCTCACTGCTTTGGATGTCTCCACTATCATGCCACCTGAAGTACTTGGCCTTGTTTATTGATCTTGCCATGTTAGTAGCCCAATCAGGTGAGGTTATGGTAGCTAACCTCCTGGCCTGTGCTGCTTTGACCATAGGCATCACATACATACCTCTGTCATAGGCATAGCACTTCTCACAGGTAGAGCCTTTTACTTTGCGTAGTTTGCCTCCTACTTTACAAGCCTGTGCTGGTAGACCATAGGACTTACAGTTCATTTTAGATGCGTTGGATAGTCCACCAACTAACTCTCTAGCTTCAGATACTTTCATTTAGATACTCCCTCTAGCTATTTTTTCTAATGTAGCACTAACATCAACACCACCATGTGCATCAATTAACCTAGCTAGTTTTCCTATATTCACAAAGGAAGCTACAGGGTAATCAATTGATTCATCTTTCTCCCCATATACATCTTCATTCCAAGTAGTAGGAGCTACTTCTACTGAAGTGTAAGGGCCGACGCTTTCTCTAGGGGATGAACACCAAGCTTTCCCTGCTTGGATTGAAAGTACTTCACCGCTTTCTAGTATTAACCTTGGCTTAACCGTTGGTGCGCTTGCTATTCCAGCTTTCCTAGGCATAGATAGCCATAGTTGTAAAAAATCTACAGTCTTCATTTAGATAGTCTCCTCCGTTGGATATCTAACACTTAAGGTAACTACATTACCTGCAGTATCTCTGACCTTGAAAACTTTGTGTTTTTTTCCATTGACCCAATCTTCAGTCTTTCGGTCTACTCGAAGCTTATCTAACTCAATAGATACATTTAGCCAGATTGTGTCATCCTCCCAGACTTGAGCAGCATAATGTAGCTCCCCTTCTCTAGATGTTTCTTCAGTTCTTCTTAGTATTTTCATTTAGATAGTCTCCTTTACTATGAGTATTTCCTTATGATCTCGTTGTCGCTGTTTTCCAGTAGCTCATGCAACTGTCCTAACAGTTCTTTTTTACTCCTGCCACTAGTAGTGTCGGTGTTATGAGACCCAACAAGTCTGAGATCAAGGGGGTTTTCTGTGGGCTCAAACATCCACCTTTGACCGCCACCATGCCATCCTGAATACCTGTCAACATAGGCTGCACCAATCTCAATAGGATTTCTGGAGGGATGGGTAAGAAAAACCTTGCGTTTTCGCATGTTTGGTGAGGCTCCTTTTATTTTAATTTTCCATTGCATGATTTGCCTCCTTTTAGGCTAGTTAGAACAAAATAGAATAACCCCATAGTCTGTAAAGATTATGGAGATATATAAAAGAAAGAAGTGAGCAGTTTTGTTTTAACTTTTAGGTCTGCAGCCCATGTGTTAGGAATCGTGCTCAGGATACTCTAGGTGTGATCTACTCTTTTCTAATTAAAGTAATCTGTATTGAATTATCCCATTCGGTGTGGCGTGGGTCTGACTCATCTATCATTCGATAAGATAGGTCTACAAATTTCCATTCACTTATGCCCCATGACTTAGCCCAAGTCATCCAGTGATATTGTCAGTCAGGGGCTAATGGTTCGTCATTGTGACGCTTCTCTGTGATGCTACAAGCATAAACAAACAAATCAGAGTCCAACTCAAAGCACTCATCATGCTCTGGAATGTGATCATTTCCACACGAATCAATTGTGCATTTGTGCGGAACCAATGACCCTATAATTAAATCTTTAATCATTAGATCCTACCTCCATTTAATATGGATCTTACTCAGGATACCCAGGTTAGATAGTTAACGGACGTTGGCTTTCTGCCATTGCCTTACTTCTTGTAAAAACTGTACTTTGTTTTCCATGTCATCCCACCAATACAAATCTTGGTTGTACTTACGCATAACCTTGAGAGCCTCAATAGGATGTTTTTTGCTTTCAGAAACAAGAAATGAAAATAAATCTAGACCATCTACTTTTATTTCCATACTTAACTCCTCCCTGTTTGGATAGTTAAAGTTAGTATTCTTCGTATTCAATGCCTCTATC
>LUMU01000147.1_pt1 | contig 24990 bp, 30 predicted proteins | sample 729751 | NCBI WGS metagenome assembly LUMU01 (sample SAMN03860300, study PRJNA289734) | marine metagenome | biome: seawater column; feature: ocean; material: water; isolation source: Red Sea water column Station 192 - depth 100m | place: Saudi Arabia: Red Sea | collected 2011-10-15 | depth 100 m
TGAAAGGAACATGGAGAACTGTAAGAATTCAAGAACAAGGGAGTTAACATCTACTTTTCAGTTTGTTTATACTACAGCAGTGGGTACTATTGTAAATTGTCCGATGTTTGTAGAGAGTGGATGGGAAGGAAGAATTGTAATGTTTCCTGCTAAACTTTTACATATGGTATATCCTTTCCAGACCAGTGATGAGTATCGAATTTCGATTGCAGGTAATTTGCACTAATGCTTCATATTATTACCAGAACATGTGATAAGGCTTCAATCCAATCAAAGAGGATTGTGAATAAGACAGAGTGTGCTCTTCGTTGTGTTAACTCTGTTCTTAAAAACATGGAGAATTTTGATGATGTTGATTATCATATCATTGATGATCGATCTAGTGAATACTTTAGAGATAGTCTTACAAAAATATGTAAGGAGTCAAAGCAGAAAGTTACGTTTGATTTTTTAGGAGATAGAGATACTGAAGGACAAAATCCTCATGCACAATCAAGATTTTCTGTGAAGGTGGCTTATGATTACATTTATAATTTACCTGATGAAGATTTTGTATATATTGTAGATGATGACCACCTTCATTATCCTGATGCAATCGCAAGAATGTTGCATACTTGGGACTATTTGGATTATTTGGTGAATGTAATTGGCCCTCGTGATACTTTGAGAAAAAGTTTGTGGTCTATGGGAAAGAGTGATGAGGAAACTGATTTAAAAGTGTCCCAATTTGATGGAAGAACTGATAATGATATTGGGATTTTTCCTCAATGTTTTGTTCAAATGTTTCCTTATGGATCAAATAAGACTCTTGATTTTTATGTAAGACCTTGTACTGTAGTACCTACACCAACAGGATATTATAGAACAACATGGTATACTCATGAGACATTCATGCTCAAGGCAAAAGTATTCAAGAAACATAAAGAAACTTTTGATAAATTACAAGTAACAGGAACTCCTGCAGCTGGATGGGAAGGTGATACTATTAGTAAATTGTGGGAGAAAGATGTTAAGATGTTTATGCCTCTTGATCCTTATGTAATGCACATGTCAGTCTCAAGAGATCTTCCCTTTACATGGCAACCAGAATATGCCATGCAATTATGGGAAGATAATAAAACACCTTATTCATTACCTGAGAATTCGGATCTCAATCTAAACCTACAGGAGATTATCTTATAATGAGAAAACTTATTCACGTCCTTAACATCAATGATTTCTTTCCAGAGTTATTTGAATTAACCTTTCCTACCATTCAAGCATATGCGGAACGACATGGGTTTCTGATTAATTTGATAACAGAGAGAAAGTTTCCTGATTATCCTATCAATTATGAGAAGATGCAGGTATTTCAGGATGGTATGGGAGCTGATCTAAACATGTTATGTGATGCAGACATGCTCATTCATCCACATTTTCCTGATGTTCATGAGATTGTAAAAAATCCTGCTTATGTTGCATTCAATGATAATTATAATATTAGCACTAAGTATCAAGCAAATAGAATACCATATTTTGTAAGAGATGGTAGGGATGTTGGAATTGCCACTAACTTTGTGGTGACATCTAATTTAACTCATGATCTATGGGAACCTATACCACTTACATCACAACAAATTTCTGATTTAGCAGTTCCAAACAATGATGAACCAGGCGAATGGAATCGTGGATGGGGACACTATGCAGATGAGTTTGCATTGTCTTTTAATCTTGCAAAGTATGGCTTAAAGTACCAAGGTATATGTCCAGAAGATTGGCAACGACCTTTTCTGATTCACGTAGGAACAGGTGATAAACCAAAATCTTTAAGAATAGCAAGGGAGACATTAGCACAATGGGCAACCCTATAGAATTTAGAGAACTTTTAGTAAAAATGCACAACGATAGGATGACTAGTCGTTGGGGTGCATATTCTTATAGTCATAAAAAACCAATATGGAATGCAAGATTTGAAACAGGGAAGACTATATTAATTACTGGTGAGGCTGGAATAGGTGATGAATTATTTGGTGCAAAGTTTGCTCATAATTTTGTTGAGAGAGGAATGAAGGTTGTTTTTGCAACTAACTATTGGTCATCTTATAATGTTATTGCAAGAATTAAAAGTATTGATAAGGTGATTCATATTACGGAAGTATCAGATTTTGAAGATTATGATTATTGGGTTCCTGTTGGCGAGGTTCCTGTGGCATTAAATCTTACTCATGATCAAGTTCCCGTTGAACCATACCTTGAACCTACTGACGAATATCTTACCAAATGGAAAAGGATTATACCACCTAGTGATAAGTTTAAGATTGGAGTAAGATGGACAGGTCATCAACAATATGAGGAGGCTGGTGGGACAATTATACCTGCTCAGTATTTTGAAGAGTTAGGATCTATTCCAAATGTTGAGTTGTATTCTTTACATAAGGATGATGGAATAGATGATATACCCTCTAATGTTATTCCTCTTCATGAACATAAGAGATCATGGTTTGAGACATGGGACGACACCTTTGCTGCTATTTCTCAATTAGATCTTACAATTAGTAGTTCTACCAATATTCCTATTGTATGTGCAGGGTTAAATACACCTATATGGATAGTAGTTCCAAAAAATCCTTATTATTTGTGGTTGCAAGACTTCTGGTTTGGTGATAAAATGAAAATATATACACAGTCAGTACAGGGTGATTGGAATCAACCTTTTGAAGATGTTAAAAACGATTTATTAAGAATACTATGATCCGTAGAAATTTAATTGTTGTTGATGATTTCTTAGGTAATCCTGATGGTGTCCGAGAATATGCATTAAAACAACAATATGAAAGGTTAGGTGGAAGGAATTGGCCTGGTAGGGATAGTTCTGCTACTCATGGTGAGAAAGAAATGACTCAAGCATGTTCTGAGGTGGTGGGACAACAACTTGCTATCAAACCAGAGAATAAGTGCTCTTATTTTAGAATAACAAAAGAGGGTCAGTATGGTTCTCAACATATACATTTTGATCCTAATCCAGGATTAATATGGGCAGGTGTTCTTTATCTTACTCCTACCTTTCATCCAACAGGAGGTACAAAGTTCTGGAAGCATAAAGAAACTGGGTGGGAAATGGCTCCTACTCCAGAGGAAGGTGTTAAGTATGGTATAAATTCTCATGACGATATGGTAGACTTTTTTAATACAGAAGGAAAAGATGAATCTAAGTGGATAGAGACTGATAATGTTGGGTTTAAATATAATCGATTGGTGATGTTTAATCCTTTTCTATGGCACTCTAATGGTGATTGGTTTGGCTCTTTTTCTTTCATGGAGCAAGTTAGAGAATGTGGTGAGTGTGATTTATGTTGTAGGTATCTCAGTCATGAAGTTTATGGGCAACATGTAACACCAGTCAATCCTTGTAGATTTATTAAGAATGGATGCTCCATACATCCTAATAGACCTGCTCAATGTAAAAGGTATCAATGCTTCTGGGCTCAAGGAATTTTACCAGAGTGGATGTTTCCAAAAGATATTGGTATAATGGTAAGTGTAAAGGATTGGCCTTATGGTAAATGGTTAGAAGTTTGTAATACAGGAAAGGAAGTAACCGATGAAATACTTGCAGAGTTAGTGAAGTTTAAAGCACCTATCATATATACCAGAGATGGGAAGCAATATATACACGGAGGATCTGAATTTGAAGAGTTCTACAAAGATTATGTCGCAAAAATTAGCAATCTTTTATCACCTATATCAAAATGAACTGTCTGGTTTGATCTATCAACAACAGATGCATAGGTTATATACATCTGGATTGATGGATGCCTGTGAATTTATTCATATTGGTATTGTAGGTGAAGCAGAAATGTTTTCATTACCAGAGAAAGCAAGAGTTCAATATAATAAACGATTGACTAAGGATGAGGGTGAGACAGTAGAGTCAATGTATAAGTTCTCTAAGGAGAATCCAGACTATAAAGTATTATTCTTTCATGCAAAGGGAGCAAGTAGACAGTTTGTTCCTCAACTTCATGCATGGAGAATGTTTCTAGAATATTATGTTATTGATAAATGGAGAGAGTGTATTGATAAGTTAAAAGAGTATGATTCGGTAGGAGTTAAGTTAAGAATGAAACCTTATCCTCATTATAGTGGTAATTTTTGGTGGGCCAATTCAAATTATCTTGCTACATTAGATGAGAACTTCTTGTATACTCAAGGAGAACATGGTAAGATTGATAGAGAGTTGATGATTGGTAGTGGTGATAGGTTTGATCCTTGTGACCTGCATCATGTACATAAGGAGATGAACATGTATGATACAATATTTACAGAAGACAATTATATATGATTAACAGACTTGAAGTTTCTAAATTAAAATCTGAGTTCATCAAGGGACAACCATTTCATCATGTAGTAATAGATAACTTCTTTGATGATGAAACTGCTATGTCATTGAGTAGAGAGTTTCCCTCTTATGATTCTGATGTGTGGGGTCAGCAGATAGAAAACAATGTATAACTTCCACTGATACACTCTTCAATCGTGCAGTAATTTTTGATACTACCCAAAACTCATATCATGGACTACCCACGCCTCTAGAGTGTCCTGAGGGGCATTACAGGAAGAGTATAGCAGTTTATTATCTTACTGCTCCAGTGGAGAATTGTCCTGTTAATTCCAAGGCAATATACATACCAACTGAGGAGCAGAAAGATGACCCTGAAGTGAATAGAATTATTAATAAGAGGGCAAGTATGGTAACTGTAGACGAGGTTTATCGTGTCTAAAATTGTATGGACTAATGGAACATTTGACATCCTACACCCTGGCCACATACAACTGTTTAAAGTTGCAAGGTCATTGGGTGATAAGGTTATAGTTGCTACTGATACTGATGCCAAGATAAAGAAAGATAAAGGTGATCATAAACCTGTGAATGATTTATGTTATAGAGTCTCAATGCTTGAGGCAATTAAATATATTGATGTTGTATTAACATTTGGTGATAGACCAGAGTTAGAGGGGTTGATTCAATTGTATAATCCTGATATACTATTATTGGGTGATGACTGGAGATATGGGGATGTGGTAGGCAGAGAGTATGCTAAGGAAGTTAGATTCCTTCCAAGAGTGGGAGGTTATGCAAGTAGTAACACTATTAAAAGGATTCATAACCTATGAAAGTATTATTGATTGGTGATAGTTGTGAAGACAGGTATTTCTATGGAGATGTCAAGAGACTGAATCCAGAGGCTCCTGTTCCTATCTTAGAGTACAAGAGAGGAGTGACCAGTAAAGGAATGGTATGGAATGTAAGGTATGGAATGTAAGAGAGAATCTTAGATCATTTGGAGTGGAAGTTTATATTTCTACTCACCCAGAGGAAATCATTAAGACACGATATATTGATGAAAAATCTAATCAACAGATCATGCGGTATGATGAAGAACCCAAGATAGAACCACTTTCAATTGATTACCCAAAAGAATGGTACAATGAATATGATGCTCTTGTTATATCTGATTATGATAAAGGGTTTCTAACAACAGAAAAAATATTTGAATTGTCCTCTAGGTTTGTGGGCCCAGTTTTTATTGATAGTAAGAAAACATTATTACCTGAGGATGCATATATTAAAGTTAATGAACTTGAATATGAAAGAATGTCACATTCTAATTATGAAAACTTAATTGTAACTAGAGGAGGTAAAGGTGCAGAGTATCAAGGTAAATTATATCCAGCAGAGAAGGTAAATGTATTTGATGTGGTGGGTGCTGGTGATACCTTTCTTGCTGCACTCACCTATGGATACCTGAAGTATGGTAGAATAGATAGAGCAATACCTCTTGCAAACAAAGCAGCAGCAGTGGCTGTATCACATCGAGGAACTTATGTATTAACGGAGGAAGATGTCAAAAAGATACTGTGTTGATATTGATGGTACTATCTGCAGTCCCACTGTAGGTAGGGATTACCATAAAGCAGAACCTTGGCAAGATAGGATCAAGGTACTAAATAAACTCTATGATGAGGGTAATCATATTATCTACTTTACTGCACGAGCAATGGGTAGATTTTCAGGACATTCTCATACTATTGCAGCACAAAAAGCAAAAGAAGTTTTATTCGATCTTACAAAACAGCAATTAGATGATTGGGGTGTTAAGTACCATGAGTTGATCATGGGTAAACCACATGCTGATTACTTCATAGATGATAAAGCATGGCCTGACAAGGTATTCTTTAATGATAAGCGATGAGAGAGACTAAACCAAAATTTGTACCTAAAGGATGGGGTTGGGAGAAGTGGATTGCCAACTCACATGAGTACTGTGGTAAGTTATTGTTTATCAAAAAGAATCATAGATGTTCATGGCACTATCATATATTAAAAGATGAAACCTTCTACCTACAGTCGGGTAAGATTCATCTCTTTTATGGTAAGACTGATAACCTAGAAGATGCAGAGACTATGATATTAGAACCTGGTGATAGTTTTCATTGTTGTAGATTTACCAGACATCAAATGGTTGCTATTGAAGATGCAGAATTATTTGAGTTCTCTACGCAACATTTTGATAAAGACTCTTACAGGGTGATAGCTGGAGATACTCTTTAACACTAATAAATTTATTATCCCATTCTTTTTTAGCACAGGTGTAGGTTTGATACTTACCTTTGAGATGTTCAGGGAATGGGATATATTCTATTGTACCGTTATATTTTTCTGCTACTAGTTCTCCTACTTCTTGAAAACTCACAGGATTACTAGTTCCTAAATCATATATACCTGAAGGATTGTCATTATTAAGAACAGTCTCTACTATATCTCCTACCCATACAAAATCTCTTAGAAACTTATCTGATCCTTCAAATAGTTTTAGTTTCCCTGTTTCTTGTATTTGTTTGGTGAACTTATGAACAGGGCTTGCTTGATCTCCTTTATGATCTTCTCCATCTCCATAGACATTAAAGTATCTAAAACTTTGGATGGATGAGAACTCAGTCATATGATCCTGAATATAATAATCCATCTGCAACTTGGTGATTGCATAATAGTTGAGTGGATTGATTATACCTTGTTGATTACCATAGACAGATGCAGAGGATGCAAACTTGACTGGGATTTGATATTGTATTGCTTTCTCAAATAATTCTATACTATACCATACATTCATGCGATGAAGTTTATCTAAGTCAGTCTCTGTTGTATCTGAGATTGCACCTTGATGTAAGATGAGTGAGACTTTATCCCAGTCATTGAAGAAGGCTATCCAATCCCATGCATGTTCCTCATGGACAGTTATTATTTCTTCTATAGAGTGTTCAATGAGATATTTGAGGAAATTTTGACCTATGAACCCCTTTGAACCAGTAATTATTATCATTATTTTTGATTAGATTATAGTATAAATAAATAGGAAAAGCAAGTAGTATCATTGTAGTTATAATATGTCTCTACCTAAGGCCCAATTAGTTGATCCGCAGGGCAATATGAATTTGCCAGGCATGACTGCCACAGGAATTGTAACTGCATCATCTTTGAAAGGAGTAACAACAGGGAGTGCAACTGGGTTAACAGGTAATCCTGATTTAGATGTGGGAATAGTTACAGCATCTAGTTTTGTTGGTCAAGGAGATGGACATGCTGCAAATCTAACAGGAACCCCAGAGTTAAATTTAGGTATTACAACATCAACAGGTTTCGTAGGAGATGCAACAGGTAAGGCAGCAGGATTAACAGGAACACCAAACTTAAATGTAGGACTCATAACTGCCACTAGTTTTGTAGGCTTTGTAACTGGTGATGTTACGGGAAATATAACTGGTGATGTGACAGGTAATATAACGGGTAATATACAGGGAGATGTAGAAGGAGATGTAACGGGAGATGTCTCAGGATTAGCACGAGGATTAGGAATTAATGGTACTAATGTATGGACAGGTGCAGGAACATCTAATTTAGGAGTCGGTGTTTGTACTGCTCTTGAATATTATGGTGATGGAAGTACATTAACAGGAGCAGGATCGACTGCATATATTGCTCAAGAAATTACTGCAACTGGTTATGCTGGAGATACTATTATTGATTTAACTTATGGTAATTTAATTTATTATAAAGGGGAAGCTGCTACCACTGTGGGATTTGCGAGCACAGCAGCTGCGGAACAAATAACATTTATAAGAGACGCTGCTCCTGTTACTTATGATATAGATATGGACACTGCTGGTGTAGATTTTGATTCAGGTGAGTATTTAACGCAGACAACTGATGCAGTATTAAGGAATTGGATGGATCAAGCGTTTACTGTTGAATATTGGATAAAAGCGGATTCTCTTGCAAGCACTGATGGTGGAAGTGGTAATAGTTTAGGAGCCAGCACTCTTGGTTCAAATTCCAACTTCACTTGGAGTTTTGGGCCGAATAGTTTGGGTCAAGTTCGTTTTGGTTACTACACTGGATCTTCAGAAACTGCCATTCTTCCAACCCAAACAATATCAACAGGTACATGGTATCACCTAGCTTTTGTGCATGATGGATCTAATAATTGCAAAATCTTTATTGATGGAGTGCTAGGGAAAGAAGCAACAATTTCTAATGGAACCGCCGACGGTGGAACCTTGAATATAGGAAAAGTACAAACTGCAAATTTTGATGGAAAAATTTCTAATCTTAGGATTACTCATCAAGCACTTTATAGTAATGACTTCATTCCTCCTACAGAAGCCCTTACCACAACAAGTCAAGGTGCAGTAGCAAGTAATGTAAAACTTTTATGTTGTCAATCAAGCACTGATGACACTGCTGCAACTGTAACTCCTAGTACTATTACTGCTAATGGAACTCCAACTCCTAATGCCGAAACTATTACTCAATCTGGAAGTATCACTGCTACAATATCATGGCCTGCTAGAATCAAGTGGAAGGATGGTGTAACTCCTACATTACTTACTGCCTCCTATTCTAAAGCAAGACAAATATTCCGTTTAACCACTGCAGATACTGGGTTAACTTATACTGGGTGGGAAGAAATTGAGTATAATCCAGCACGTTTCAAATTATTTACATGGGGAGATAATGGTAAGGGAACATTAGGATTAAATAATATAACAGATTTTTCATCACCAGTTCAAGTAGGTTCTAGTGAAGAATGGTCTAGTCTGGGTGTAAGTGGCACTAATGCGTTAGGGACAAAAGGTGATGGAACATTATGGTCATGGGGAATTAATAACAGTGGAATGTTGGGTTTAAATAATACAGCATCTCGTTCATCACCAACTCAAATACCTGGTACTACATGGTCTAAGGCATTTCAAGGGGGAGAGTATAATGCAGCCTTGAAAACTAATGGAACACTATGGACGTGGGGAATGAATGAAACTGGTCAATTAGGACTTAACCAACCAACTGGTACTAAGTATTCATCACCAATTCAACTAGGGACTAGCACGGATTGGGCATCATATTTTGGAGGAAATAATTATGTCATGGCAACTAAAACTGATGGAACATTATGGATGTGGGGAGATAATAATGACGGAAAATTAGGACAAAATGATCTAACAAAACGTTCATCACCCACTCAAGTTCCTGGTACTACATGGAGCACTACAAAGGGTAAATTGTCTCTTGGTAATCATACTAGTTTTTGTATTAAAACTGATGGAACCTTATGGGCATGGGGTGAGTCTGCTAGTGGATGCATGGGAAATAATACACAAGGTGCTCCTGCAAAACGCTCATCTCCACTTCAAATAGGAACCGATACTACTTGGTTTAATATTACATCAGGTGCTTATAATTCAATAGCAACTAAAACTGATGGAACATTGTGGTCATGGGGATATAATATAATGGGAGAATTAGGACATAATAATAGAACAAAGCGATCATCACCCACTCAAATTCCTGGTACTACATGGCACAAAGTAGCTGCTTTTTATCAAGCTTATAGGGCAACTAAAACTGATGGAACCTTATGGGCATGGGGAGCTAATCATGATGGAATATTAGGACAAAATGAAGGAGGACAACCAGGCCCGAGATATTCATCACCAGTTCAAATACCTGGTACTAGTTGGAAGCTTGATGAGATAACCACAGGCAGATATACTAGAGGATTTACCTTCCAATAATACTAAATAACTAAAAAAGAGATATGAGTCAGACTAAAGCACAATTAATTCAACCAATAGGTGTGGTTACCGCAGGTGGAGTGGTGGTCACTGGTGTTGTGACTGCCTCTTCTTTTGATGGTGATGTAGTAGGAAGTGCGACGAGTATCATAAGTGGTGGTAATTTAAATTTAGGTGATGTAAATGCAACCACTTTCTCAGGAGATTTTACAGGAAATGCAACAGGTATTAATACAGGAGCAGATATAAAGGTAGGACAGTTTACTGCATCAAGTTTTACAGGAGATTTTACGGGAACTGCTACCAGCATGATGCGTGGTACAGGATTTAAAGCAGGAGCTGTTAATGCGACTGGATTTAATGTTTCAGGAACGTCGGCTGGTAATATCACAGGAAATGTAACGGGTAATGTGACGGGTAATGTGACGGGAGTTTCAACAGGAAATGTAACGGGTAATGTGACTGGTAATATAACAGGATATGCAAAAAGTGTGACTTCTGGTGCAAATATTCATGTGGGAGTGATGACTGCTGCCAGTTACTATGGAGATGGTAGTAATCTCACAGGAATTGCAGCAACTAATTTCAATACTCAAACGGTTAGGGTATCTACTGCAACAACTACTATTGATTTGAGTGCTGGAAATGTAATTACTTGGAACAGCATAGATACCACCGTATCTTTTGCAAACACTTCCGAGGCAATGAATCTTACGGTGATTAGAAACGCTGCTCCACAATTTGATTCAACAGCATTTACTACTGGAGGAGTTACATTTAATGGGAGTAATGAATACTTATCTCTTCCTGATAATAATGATTATGATTTTGGTACAGGTGCTTATACAATTGAATTCTTTATTAAAACAACTAAGGCATATGGTTGGATTATCTTTAAGGCAGCGAATGATACAGGAATAAGATTATGTGTTGGTACAAATGGTGGTGATGGTGGTAATCTAGGAAGAATTGAAATGAGTGAGCAATGTCCCACATGTGGGCCTGGTGGTTCTGATGAAAATAGGGTACAAAGTTTTTCTAGAGTAGATGATGGTAATTTTCACCATGTTGCTATTGTCAGAGGATCAGCAGGATCAACCACTAAAATATTCATTGATGGAATTTATCAAGCAGAAACTACAGAGGACAGTAATGATTTTGATAATACAAATACTATGAAGATTGCAGTTAGGGGAACTGATAGTGGTCTTTTCGATGGAACTTTATCTAATGTAAAAATAGTAAAAGGAACAGCAATTTATACAGGAACTGATGACTTTACACCTCCTGTAGCCCCACTTACTGATACAACAGGTACATCGCTTTTATGTTGTCAATCAACCACTGATGACACGGCTGCCACTGTTATTCCTTCTGGAGACTCTATCACTGCGAATAATTCTCCTACTGCAGCTTCTCATGATATTAGTGTTCCTCTACAAAGTGCTTCTTCAATAACATGGCCTGATTCGGTTAAATGGAATGGGGGAATTGCTCCTACTTTATTAACTAATTCAGTTGTAGTTAGTGGTATGGCTACTTCACCAAGTGCAGTTGATGATTCAAACGATAAGCAACAATTCCAATTTCTAACAAGGGATAGTGGATTAACGTGGTATGCATGGGAAACTTATTCGTTTGATGCCCCATATAGAGAAATCCATATGGCGGGATATAATGCAAGTGGAAACTTAGGACAAAATAATACAACAGATCTTTCATCACCAGTTCAAGTGGGAACTCTGAATTCATGGCCCACTTATATGGATAATGGTGCTTATGCTTGTAATGCAGTCAAACCTGATGGAACATTATGGGTATGGGGGTCTGATTCTTATGGACAATTAGGAGTTAATGGTTTAGGTGCTCAGTCATCACCAATCCAAATTCCAGGTAGTTGGAAGGTTTCAAGCCAAGGAAACTATATTTCTGGTGCAATTAAGACTGATGGAACCCTATGGACATGGGGAAGAAATGATGATCAGGGACAATTGGGACATAATAATAGAACAACTTATTCCTCACCAAGAATGGTAGGTTCAAATAATAATTGGAAAGCGATTCACATGGATAATGGTAGAGCAGTAGCAACCAAAACTGATGGAACCTTATGGTGTTGGGGTAATGCTTCGAGTGGAGTAATGGGTAATAATCGCAACCCGTCTGATGGAAGGTTTTCATCACCAGTTCAAGTCGGAACTGATACTAATTGGGGTGACACACTAGGAGGAGCATGGAGCACTCTTAATGCATTTAAAACTGATGGAACATTTTGGATATGGGGAAAAAATGATAATGGAGAATTAGGACAAAATCAAGGATATGCATATCTTAATGCAGCATCATCACCCATTCAAATTGAGGCGGGAAGTGGTAGAAAATGGACTAAAATAGTTGGTGGTTATACCAATTATTACATAGGAATCAAAAATGATCAAACACTGTATACATGGGGAAGAGGAGATATGGGAAATTATGGAAATTTAGGACTCAATCAAGCAAATACCGAACGCTCTCGACCAACCCAAATACCAGGCACTAATTGGAAAGATTGTTCAGCAAGTGCTAACATGTGTTCAGCAATTAAAACTGATGGTACATTATGGTCATGGGGGTATAATCATGCAGGACAATTAGGACATAATTCCACAGTATGGCGTTCATCACCAACTCAAGTACCTGGTACAAACTGGTCTACCACGAATAACCCTCTGCTTGGTGCATTATTGGCTACTAAAAAACCAGATAATGTTTAACTTAGATGGTTTTGTAGGTCAGGAAAAGGCACAATTAATCGCACCTATCGGTATTATGACTGTGAGTGGTATGACTGCCACTGGAGTTATTACTGCGAGTTCCTTTACTGGTAATGTTGTTGGGTCGGCAAAGAGTCTGGTTAATGGTACAGATATAACTGCTGGTGTTGTAACGTCTACATCTTTTGTTGGTAATCTCACAGGAAATATACAAAGACTTGCTGATTCTGCACCTAATATAAATGTAGGAGTCACCACAGCTACATCATTTGTTGGTAATTTAACTGGTTCTGTTACAGATTTAACAAGTCAACCTGCTATTACAGTAGGATTGGTGACTGCCACCTCATTATCAGGGCCAATTACAGGTAATGTAACTGGTAATGTAGTAGGTAATGTGACAGGAAATGTAACTGGTACTATAGCTGGAAATGTCACGGGAGATGTAACGGGTAATGCAACAGGAGCAACAGGTGGATTAGGAGTTAATTATAATGGTGGATGGACAGGAGCAGGAACTTCACAAGTAAGAGCAGGAGTTGTTACTGCTACCTTTTTTCATGGGGATGGTAGTAATTTAGAGGGAGTATCTTCAGGACCAGTATCACAACAAGCCATTGGAACAACATATGAAATAGATGTTACCTCTCCTGCTGGTGGAAACTATACACTCTCTGGAACTGATAGAAATGGTACAGTTAGTGGTAGTGATCCCACAGTTACTGTTGAGGTAGGTGATACACTTAATTTTGTTGTGGATGCTTCAGGCCATCCATTTTATATTAGAGTGTCCGATGGTGGTGCAAATGTAAGCACTCCTGCAGCAACAAATCAAGGTGCTCAAAGTGGCACTGTTTCGTGGACACCTAATACTGCTGGTACTTATTATTATCAGTGTGGAAATCATGCTGGTATGCTCGGAACCATTACTGTAAGTGCTACAACAACTGTAGATTTAAGTCTTGGTAATGTCATTTATTATACTCAAACTAATGATACCACCGTATCGTTTGCAAACACAGCAAATGGAAATATATATTTTATAAGAACAAAGGATGATAATGATACTGAAAGAACTATCACATGGCCTGGTAGTGTTAATTGGGATGGTGGATCAGCACCTACTTTAATTCAAGACAACCCTAGAAGTACTGATGCACAGGTATTTTTATTAGTTACTCGTGATATGGGATTGAACTGGTATGGAAAAGAAGTTGTAAGACATGATCCTGAGTCTTTTAGTCTATTTTCATGGGGGCGTAATCAATATGGACAATTAGGACATAATCAATCAGATGCAGGGGGAGGAGTTACAGCCCTTTCATCCCCAACTCAAGTAGGAACTAATACTAATTGGAAGACAGTTGGAACAAGTGGTTGGTCACCCTGGGAAAATCGGGTTACTTATGGTATTAAAACTAATGGAACATTATGGGGATGGGGAAGAAATAATCATGGAATGTTAGGACTAGGTAATCTAACAGATTATTCATCACCTATGCAAATAGGAACTAATACCACATGGAGAAATATAGCTGTGGGAAATAATGTAGGTTTAGCAACCAAAAATGATGGAACATTATGGTCATGGGGATATAACGGTAATGGATCATTAGGACTAAATCAAGCGGGACCAGCTAATAGGAGATCATCACCAACTCAAATACCTGGTACTACTTGGAGTCGTGGTCATGGTGGATATACTGGAAACACTGCAGTTAAAACTGATGGAACATTGTGGGCATGGGGAAATAATGGTACAGGAGTGATAGGACAAAATTCTGGCACTCCTAGATTTTCATCACCAGTTCAAATTCCTGGTACGTGGGATGATGGTGAGTATAAAGTGGATCAAGGTGATGGATGTATAGGGGCAATTAAAACTGACGGCACATTATGGACTTGGGGAGATAATGCTAGTGGAATCTTAGGGCAAGGTCAAGATCCTGGTGAGTTTGGATATAAATCATCACCAACTCAAGTAGGAACTGATACTACTTGGAATATTATAAATTTTGGCAAAACTCATGGTGCTGCAATTAAAACCGATGGAACACTATGGGTATGGGGAATACAAAATGAGACTGGAATTCTGGGACTCAATCAATCAGGAAATCCAGAAGGAGTAATGAGATTATCATCACCAACTCAAGTAGGAACTGATACTACTTGGTCGAATGTTTTTGGAGGTAGCAATGCAGCTTATGCAACTAAAACTGATAATACATTATGGGCATGGGGATATAATCAATATGGTGCATTAGGACTTAATCAAGCAGGAGGGGAAACTATAAAACTTTCATCACCAACTCAAATACCTGGTACTAATTGGGGTGGTAAGATGCAGATATCTGTAGCTGGAGGAACCGCACTGCAGATAGCTAGTTAAGTTATAATCATTAGGTATATAAATACATAAAAAGTAGTGTAGTAGTGAAGAATGGCAACACTTAATTTTCCAGATGATCCCACGACAGGTGATATCTATACTGATAGTAATTCGGGATTCACCTATGAATGGAATGGAACTGTATGGATAAGTAGTGATCCGTCTACTGCATCTAATATTAGAGAGATTGATGATATTTCAAGTGATTTTGATGGTTCAGATACAACCTTTACGTTAAAAGTAGCAGGTGTCAATGTAGAACCTGCAAATGTTCAACAACTCATCATCAGTGTTGGTGGTGTGATGCAAAATGCTGGAGATGACTATACTGTCTCTGGTTCAACTCTTACATTCACTACTGCTCCTACTTCTGGTCTAACATTCTTTGGTACTTTATTAGGAACTGCACTCTCACTTAATACTGTTGCTGATGGTAGTGTAGGTTCTTCTTCACTTAAGACAGAAGATTATACAATCGGTGGCTCAGGTAATACAGTCACAATTCCTGGTAACCTCACAGTTCAGGGAACTGAAACTATTATTAATACTAATGAACTTAATGTTCAGGACAAGACTATTGGTATTGGCTCAACCAATGCTCCAACAGCAGCATCTCAGGATGGTGCAGGTGCTATCATCTATGGACAGACTCATATTGATATTCTTTATGATGTTGATAAAGCAGCATTAGGTATCAGTACTGCTGTGAGTGTTAGTGGTTTTGTTACGGCTACCAGTGTTAAGGCTACCTCTGCTGTAGTCGGTAGTGCAGTAACAATTAATAATACAGGTATAGATGGAGGTGTTGGTGTTGGTATTGTAACTGCTGGTACTTTAACTGCAAAAGGAGGAGCAGCTGCGGTAAATGTTATAAATTCTGATGGTTCCAATAGTGCCACATTTAAGAGAACTAGTGCTGGAGAGACAAGAATAGAGAATTCTGCTGCTGATAATTTTGCAATTAGAGCTAATTCTGCTGAGTTAGTTAAGATATTTGGAGCCACTGGTACTGTAACAGGTACTGCTGCCACGATTGGTAGTGGAGTAACCATTAATAATACAGGTATAGATGCAGGTATTGGTGCTGGTATCATCACTGCTAAGACATACTTTGGTGATGCAACCAATATGACAGGTGCAGGATCTACTTTCCAAGTGTTAACTACTGATCCTTTTAAAAATAAGGAAATTCAATATGCTAACTTTGACAACACCTCTCTTGTAATAGGATTCAATCATGGAATTTCAGCAGGAAATGCCGACAAAGAAGTTACTTTAAGAGAGTCAAGTGCAACAGGTACAATCGTTCAATCATTTGGAGTAGGTAGTTCGGTAACATACAATGCAGGTCAAGCTATAATAGAACCAACTGCTGGTGTCCTTACAAATGAAAAGACTTTCTTCTTGGTTGTCCCTGCAGGTGCATTTAAGAAAATTGGTACAGCAACAAGTAATACTGTATTTAATGATTATAGTTTTACCACTGTTGCCTTTACTAGAAATATATTTGCTACGGGGCAAAGTACCTATGGAATTCTAGGTAATAATATTGGAGCCCCCAACCAGCGACAAAGTTCTCCTCTACAAATAGGTTCTGGTACAAATTATACTTTTGCAAGTCCTAAAAAGAATAATGGTATTAATGCTTTCTGGATGAAAAGAGAATCAGTTGATAATTATTCATTATGGATGGTTGGAGCAATGTCAAGTAGTGGTCAATCTGGATTAAATATAGGTGGTTCTAACGTTAATAGATCATCACCAACTCAAATAGGAACTAATACTAATTGGGCTAATGTATCTCAGGGTAATGGACATACTCTCGCAAGTAAAACTGATGGAACCATCTGGACATGGGGTTATGGTGATGATGGTGCATTAGGAATTAATGTAGGAAATACCAGACGTTCATCACCAACTCAAGTAGGAACTGATACTACGTGGTCATCTTACCATGTATGTGGTGAGAATTGGAATGCTGCTATTAAAACTGATGGAACACTATGGTCATGGGGTGCAGGACAAAGTGGAAGACCATTAGGACACAACCAATCCTCTGTTCTTGGATACTCCTCACCAAAACAAGTGGGAACTGATACCACTTGGGCTAAAATGCACACCAGTTCTACAAATGGTTATCAAATGTATTGTATCAAAACTGATAATACAATGTGGGTATGGGGACAAAACCATAGGGGACTTTTAGGACTTAATCAAACCGATAATTTACAACTATCATCACCAACTCAACTACCTGGTACTAATTGGAATGAAGTAAGCAGTGGTGGATATAATCAGGCTGTTATGGCTACCAAATCAGATGGAACATTGTGGGCATGGGGGGATAATGCCCATGCACAATGTGGTCAAAATATGACAACTTCAGGATTCTCCTCACCAGTGCAAGTAGGATCTGGTACTGATTGGAGTCAAGGTAGGGGAGATCGGGCATTTGCTACTGGAGGGGATATGAGTGTTGCAGCTAAAACTGATGGAACATTGTGGTTCTGGGGAGATAATAGTGCAGGACAAGGAGGACAAAATCTTACGACTCCAGGTAGATCCTCACCAATTCAAATTTCTGGTACTAGTTGGTCTGGTGGTAATGCGATGGGCACAGGTAATGATGCATCAATGTATTTCTTCTCTAAATCGACTAATTAAACCAATTGAAAAACTGTCACACAGCCCCTTGCCAGAAATGGTGAGGGGTTTTATAATACCTGTATTCGTGAATGATTATGCAACTCACTGGTTCTGAAAAATTGATTTTCATCACATCCTTTATGGTTCTGATGAACTGGGGTGTGCGTGTATCTCAACTGGTGATTAACAATGCTCTTTCTTAGTCACTCAGGTTATAAGTACTCCACGAACAGGTGTGAGAGCATCGTGACTTGGTTCGTGGATAAGTATCTCCCACGCCATAAGATCTTCGTGAATGTAGACCATAAGGGTCTACTCAGGGAGGGTGTATTTGGTTGGCAGTGGTCTACTGATTCTGATTCCAGACCTCGTGAATTTGAGATCGAGATCCATAATCGGTTGTCAGTAGAAGAGTACACCAAAACCCTTCTACATGAACTCTGGCACATATTACAGCACGTGCGTGGGGATTTAAGGGATAAGCGTAATCAACGCCTCTGGAAGGGCATAGACCACTCTCAGACGGACTATAGTGACCAGCCATGGGAACTAGAGGCACACCGTATGGAAGAGGTCTTATTAAAAGAATATAAAGAACATTTGACAAATCTTGATTAATCATTTATAATGAGGTTACGAAAAAATTATCATGTCTTCTGTAAGTAAAAAACAATTTAGTAAATATATCAATGTCCCATATGATGCACTTGTATTAGCGTTTGAACAAGTCGTAAAAAATATGGCAGCCAAAAAGAGAGGGTTTGGTGATGCGGATAGATGTATGGAGATCGTTGTAACACAAATGAGTGTTGGTAAATCTACATGTACTGATACTAATTTGAGAGAAATTGTTAAAAAACATCTTCCTGAAATACAATTAATTTTACGTTTATCTGCAAAAAGAGACACTTCAGATGATGGAGTTTTTACCACTACTGAGAGTGGTTGGTGTGGATTGGGATTTCATACACCGAGAGCGTTTGAAACTAAACTTGATGTTTTAGAGTATTCTATGGATCAAAATGAGAATACATCATATTGTATGAGTATGACTCATTCCTTATTTGTGCATGGCAACTCTCAAAAAGTTCTTGATTTTTTAGATAGGAATCAACAGAAAATATTGATAGTAATAGAAGAAACACATGAGTACTTGGCGTGTCCTGTTGAGGGTGCAAATGAGGCAAAAAAAGTGAGTGGAAATAATGGGGGAGCTCCATATCATGCAATTATGCCTAAAGTTATACTTAAATGGTTACAACAAGCTCCTTATGTTTTTGGATTAAGTGCCACTCCAACTGTTGCTCAAGATGGAACTTATGGTGTTGGTCAAAAGGTTGATAAAGATGGTAAAGTTGTTGATGTTCTTTGCCTGAAAGGTGAAGGATATGACTTGGAATATCCATTTAGAGTGATTGATGCTTCTGCTGAATTAAAGGATTTAGTACCACATCAATCTTGGGTGCAGGATGTTAAAGAGTATAGGTATGAATATAAAAATTCTGACAGTGCTGTTAATGCTTTACGTGGATCTTTAAGAAATCTTTTAAATAAACAAGATGCTTTAGGTGAATTAAAGAAAAGATATGATTCAAATATTACACCAAAGTGTGTTTGGATGGGAGTGTTTGGTCGAGGAGGAAAATGCACAGGATGGGGTATGCCCATAAATGAGGGTAAAGATCAGACCCTCAAATATTTAAAGGATAATAATTTCGATGAAGATAAATTCTGTATAATAACTATGACACAAAGTGGTGTCCAGTGTGAGAATTTAAAGGGAGAAACTAAAAAAATAGAGGATGATAAAACTGCTTGTAAGATGCTTAACGATCCTCATAATGATGCACAATTTCTTTTTGTGGTTAACAAAGGTACATCAGGACTGAATATTTACCGAATTTCTGATTTATTCATAGGTAGAGTGAGAAGTTTAAAACTGTGTAGAATTGAGAGACTTCTTCAAATTTATGGAAGATGTGTAAGACTTAATGTAGGAACGGATGTAGTAGATAAATCTCGCATTAAAAATGACTTAAGATATTACATTGATATTTACAGTGAAGAGTATGGAGTGAGTGCGGATATTATTTTAAAAACTCTTCTTTTATCTAATACGTTTTCAATAACTATTCCTTCAGGTTATATACAAAGAAAAACTAAACAAACACCTTTAAAACATGATGTTGAGATAGAAGCTATGAAGCAATTCTTCAAAAAATTCTGTAATAAAGTAGAGAGAGGTCGTGATTACCTAATAGATTTCTTAAAAAATAAAGGTGTGGAAAGATGTCCTACTTGTGGACAAGTCTTAAGTAAAGAATATTTTGGAAAATTTGAACACAGTTGGGAGGATTTTAGTGTTTTAGATGAATTCTTTAATACCTAACTGTCACAAGGGGGATTTACTTCCCCCTTTTTTTATGTTATACTATCGTTAATTCAAACCTTTCAATGAAATCTGAATTTCTCTACGTCAAACCTAAATCCAAAGAGGCTAATTCTCGCTTCGTAAATAGGATGGATAGGTTACATTCATGTAGGATAGATAAACGTGAGGATGGTAGAGTATTTCTATCATCTATCTCTGGTCGTTATCTATTTTCGATTATGGAGAGTGACGACAAAGATTGGGAGATCATTAAATGAAAGATCAAAAAACATTAGATCAAAAGTTAACTCCTTATGAGAGATGGGATGCTGCTCATGCTATCTTCATAGAGTCGTTAATGAAACCTGATAATCATCTTCGTAGTTGTGCATACAATCAGCAATGTTATGATGACTTAATGCAGATTAGAGACTATGTGATTGAGATGACTAAGAATATGCACAACCCTAGAAAATTTATTGAGGATTAATTATGTTAAGTAAAGAAAAAGTGAGGAATCAAGTCAAGTCCAGATTTTATTATCTATTCTGGGGTATTGCAACATTCTCTGTAGTGGCAGGCCAATTATATGTTGGATCTGGTTACAGAATATTTGCTCAATCATTAAATAGGATCTTTGATACGATTGAAGTAGAAGTAGGAAGAGATTACAATGGAGATAGATTTTATTAAATAGTGTTGCATGACTCTAAAGAGATCATTAAAGTCATAGATATATTACATATATTATGTTATAATATCCTCACATACCACCATAAAACTATGATTAATTTAGACGAGCGTTACCATTCTTACCTAGATGGTCGTAAAAAATTAAGAATAGATGGAATAGAAGAGAAAGTTAAGTCTTATGGATGGCATTGTGATGGCAATGACATTAAAGGTCATTATGTGACAACAGAGAATTATAAGTTGTTCTATAACATGGAGGGGCTCTTCACCAACATGGTGGCAATTCGGGAACTGTCCACTGTTACTTGACTTTCCCTCGTGAATACACTATTATATAAATGTTGAGGGATCTCAACTGCTGCAATCCCCTTTGGTAGTTTCAGGATTGGAGGCGATAGGAAACTACCAACACACAACACAGAGGAACGAGGAGATGGATGTGCCTCTGGGATCGCAACCCAAGAAAGAACTAACATCCGCTAGCCTTTTCATTACTTTATTAATGGCATACCATCACGAGTGGAGTCAATCTTACATCACAGGGTTGACGTTTGAAGAGCATCACATGAACAATGAGTGGTTCAATAATATGCTCGCTATGTTAAAAGATGATGGCGAACTTTATGTGCCAATGTTAGACAAATCATTTAACAAATCAGGTGAGGAAATTAACAATCACCCTGATGTATCTGGACAAAATGTTGGAGTTCATAAACTAGAACCTTTATCTTATTATAGTCATAGGAACAAGGAGGTAGTTTCGTGAATAAAGATCATTTAAACCAAACTGATGAAATGATTGAGAAGTTTATTGAAGAATGTGAAAAGGAGGCAGCAGCGTTAGAAATCACTGTTGATTACTACATTGCTGAGTTCCTTATTTGACAAATAGTACCCTATCGGTTATACTGATAGGGTATTTTAATATATACAATTAGTTCGGAGATTATTATCTAATGGCTGCAGAAAAAAGATGGAAAATACAAGAACTGTCTACAAATGGATGGACAAGTATTGACCCAACTACAGACTCTTTAACTAAAGAGGATTGTGATGCTCAATTAAATGCTTATATGGATGATGGTATTGCACCTAATAGATTGAGAGCAGTTCCTTCTCAAACTCGTGATGAAGGTTTACCACAATTAGACCGCTAATGTATGAACCTCAAGTAGATGATTACGTCATTTGGAATAGACCAAATGGAGACATTGAAGAGGGTTGGGTATATTTTAAGGGTGACCCAGTTGATAATGAAAAACGTATAAAACAAGGATGGAATACTATTTCAAGGTATATTACTATTGAAACTAATGTTAAACCAAAACCATCATGCGTGTATACAAGTGGTAAACCAATGAGGCATAAAATGATTCATACATTATTACTATGCGTGGAAAATTGTTGGCATGAGTTAGAATATGTAAAGAATAGAAGAGAACAAGCAAGTCTTGATATGTACAAATCACAAGAGGGTAGGCTCAAAGATTACTGATGAAAGATACTATATTATTTGGTGATTGTCGTGAGACACTATCACAAATTGATGAAAAGGTGAGGATGTGCGTAACATCTCCACCTTATTATGGTTTGAGAAATTATGGTGATGAAAGTAATCAAATAGGTCAGGAAGATACACCAGAAGAGTATATTCAAAACCTCGTGAATATATTCCGCAGTGTTAGAAACTGTTTGACTGATGATGGTACATTATGGGTGAATATTGGTGACAGTTACTATAACTATAGACCAGGAAAAGGTCAGGCATTAGTGAAACAAACTGTCTCTGCTACTAAACAAGATTTACCAGACAAATGTGCAAGACGAGGTAATAAATTAGAGGGACTAAAAGAGAAAGATCTTATTGGTATTCCGTGGATGTTAGCATTTGCATTGAGGGCTGATGGATGGTACTTAAGACAAGATATTATATGGCATAAACCTAATCCAATGCCAGAAAGTGTGCGTGATAGATGTACAAAATCACATGAGTATTTGTTCCTCTTAAGTAAGAACAAGAAGTATTATTACGACAATGAAAGTATCAAGGAACCAGCAAAAGATTGGGGTACTCGTGATAGAACTAAAGGGAAATATCATAATAAAGGTACAGGATTACAACCCCATTCTGGACTCACTAAATCATATCCAACAAAGAATAAAAGGTCTGTTTGGAGTATAACAAATAAACCATATAAGGGCAGTCACTTTGCAGTATTTCCACCAGATTTGATTGAACCTTGTATATTAGCAGGTTCACAAGAAAATGATATTATTCTTGACCCATTTATGGGATCTGGAACTACTGCAATGGTCGCAAAATCATTAGGAAGATATTACTTAGGGTGCGAATTACATGAGGATTATGGTAACTTAATACAACAGAGGCTGGGTGTGCCAGTTGATAAAGTGGTACACAATGGATTGACCAATGCTCTCAATGAACTATAATGAAGGAGTCCAAACGAATTTTACGTTTATGCCTCGTAAGTCTTCCACCACTGCTACTCCTGCAACACCACGCAAGACACGCACAAGAAAGACTACAACTTCAAGAAGAAAGTCTGCTTCTAAAATAAATACTTCAACCGCACAAATTAAAGTGGAAAAAGTAAAAGAAGCACCTAAAACTGAAGTTAAAAAGGTTGACACTCCTGTGAAAGTACGTCCTTCTCAACCTAACTTAAAGGTTGAAGATTACATCTCTGATTTCAAAGTTCGTTGGCAGATTCATCAGTTTGAAACACAACAACTTTGGGAAGATTTGGTAAAAGGATATAACTTTACTGCTGGTTATGTTAAAGATTCTTATAACAAAGCATTTAACTAAACCAGTTCAAAAAGTGTCACAAGACCCCTTGCAAAAGGGGTTTTTTTATGCCATACTATAAGTATGAAAAATACTCACATCGAACACCCTGAAGATAGCATCCTAACTGGTGATCTATCTGTACTGGACTGGTTTATCGCTGAGAGTAACATTTCAGCGAAGATTGACGGAGCTCCAGCAATAGTTTGGGGGACTAATCCTTCAAATGGAAAGTTTTTTGTAGGCACTAAATCTGTCTTCAATAAAGTTAAAATTAAGATCAATCATTCCCATGAGGAAATTGATACTAATCATCAAGGTAATGTAGCCACTATCTTACACAAATGCCTTGATAATCTACCACGCACAGATCACATTTTTCAAGGTGATTTTGTAGGTTTTGGTGGTAATGATAAGTACACACCTAACACAATAACTTATTACTTTGATGAGGTTATTGATGCAGAGATTATCATCGCACCACACACAATATACTCTGCAAAGAGTGATTTAAGAAACGCAATCGCAAGACCTATTTCTTATGTTGAGTTTCTTAAATATACTATTGATGATGATTTTGATGAGGATTGTGTCTATTGGTTATCACCAGTTGTAATGCTGGATGATGATAGGCATACTATCAACAACTCATGCAAGTTTGCTAGACAAATTGCTACTTTATGCGACTTTGTTGATGTTAAGAAAGCCACTAGGATTAAGAAGCAGTTGAATAAATGTATTCGCAATGAAATTGAGGTAGATGATTTATTATTAGATGCCATTGCTGATGATAACAACTGCGACATAAATGTTCTACGTTTATGGAAACTTGTTGAGTCAATCAAGTTGGATATGTTTAACTATATCATAAGATGTGATGATGTTGAATGTTACATAGGCGAGAGTATGTGTGACCATGAAGGTTATGTAATCTCTAATGAGTTTGGTACATATAAGGTGGTTAATCGTGAGGTATTCTCATTCTTTAACTTCACAATGGAAAAAGCATGGTAGTGTGACAGTTCACAAGCTGTCTACATTTACCCCACAATACCCTAAAATCGGTTATTATATAGAAGTGGAGGCAAGGCAAACCGCAAGGTTAAAACCAAGATTGCCAAACTTGGTTGCATTGCAAGGCAAACCGCAAGGTTAAAACCTAGATTGCCAAACTAGGTTGCTTCTACACTTTAAACAAAATGAGGTTTTATGTCCA
>LUMU01000042.1_pt3 | contig 24482 bp, 23 predicted proteins | sample 729751 | NCBI WGS metagenome assembly LUMU01 (sample SAMN03860300, study PRJNA289734) | marine metagenome | biome: seawater column; feature: ocean; material: water; isolation source: Red Sea water column Station 192 - depth 100m | place: Saudi Arabia: Red Sea | collected 2011-10-15 | depth 100 m
GACCTCGACTGGGTGCAGCTGATCATCCTGCCCGGCCTGGTGGCCTCCGGCGGGGCGCTGCTCTTCGGCGTCAACGCGTGGTGCCTCGACGGGCGCGGAGGCCTGTGGCGCGAGAGCCTGCCGGTGGGTGCGGGCACCGTGTTCGTCGCGCGGGCGTGGGTCCTCGCGGAGTTCCTCGTCGCGGCCAGCCTGGTGACCATGGCCCTGGGTGGGCTGCGCGCCGGCGTACCCACCCCCACCGAGACGACCGCCCTGCTCGCGATGCTGGCGGTGGTGACCGTCCAGGTCGTCGGCGCCGCGATGCGCTGGTCGCTCGCGCACCCCTACGCCGTCGACCTGCGCTCGGCCCGGGCCACGCCGGCACCGCCGCTGATGATGGTCGGCTACTCCAGCCGCCTCGCGCTGTCCACCACCATGACCGGCCTGGTCTTCTCGGGCCTGGCGCGCCTGGAGGCGCCGGTGCTCCCGCTGCTGCTGGCGGTGCCGTTCATCTGCTGGTCCGGCGCCCGGCTGGTCCGCACCCACGAGCGCTGGACCGATCCGGTCCAGCGGGCGCGAGTGGTCGTCACCGCCGCTGCATGAAGCGCTCGGTGGCGTTGTGGAGGTCCGCGTCCGGACCGGGTGCCGGACTCGACCTCCACAACGGTTGCGTGAGCGGCGCCGGGGTGCGGTGGTCCCGACGCCCGCTCGCTGGCGCTCACTGCTCGACCACCGGGGGTCCGCTCGGCGGGGCTCGCTGCTCGACACGGGTCGTCGCGGGACAACCCGCGACGGACCGAGCGCCCGGTAGGTTCGCGGCCATGGACTTCGCACCGTCTTCCCGGGCCGCCGACCTCACCGAGCGCACCCGGGCGTTCATCCGCGACGTGGTCGAGCCCGTGGAGGGCGACTACCTCCGCGACCTGGCCGAGCAGCGGCGTACCGGCGACCCGTGGCGACCGCTGCCGGTCGTCGAGGAGCTCAAGGCCGAGGCCAGGGCACGTGGCCTGTGGAACCTGTGGCTGCCGAAGGAGCACGCGGGGGAGTACGCCGCACGCTTCGGCACCGACGGGGGCGAGGGCCTGACCAACGTCGACTACGCCCCGGTCGCCGAGGCCACCGGCGGCAGCCACCTCGCGCCCCTGGTGATGAACTGCAACGCGCCCGACACCGGCAACATGGAGGTGCTGCTGCGCTACGGAACCGACGAGCAGCGGGCGCAGTGGCTGGAGCCGCTGCTGGCCGGCGAGATCCGCTCGGCGTTCACGATGACCGAGCCCGACGTCGCGTCCTCCGACGCCACCAACATGGAGGCGACCGCCGTGGTCCACGGCGACGAGGTGGTCATCAACGGCCGCAAGTGGTGGTCGACCGGCGTGGGGCACCCCGAGTGCCGGATCGCGGTCTTCATGGGCCTGCGCGACACCCCGGAGAACCTCGAGGACGACCCCGGCATCGACCGCCACCACCGGCACACGATGGTGCTGGTCCCGCTGGACACCCCCGGGGTGAAGGTCGAGCGGCTGCTGCCGACGATGGGGATGTACGACGAGCCCATCGGCCACGGGGAGGTCTCGTTCACCGACGTCCGCGTCCCCGTCAGCAACATTCTGTCCGGCCCCGGTGAGGCGTTCGCGATCGCCCAGGGACGGCTCGGGCCCGGCCGCATCCACCACTGCATGCGGCTCATCGGGCTGGCCGAGATGGCGCTGGAGCGGGCCTGCCGCCGCGGGCTGGACCGCGTGGCCTTCGGCAAGCCGCTGGCCAACCTCGGCGGCAACCGCGAGCGGATCGCCGACGCCCGGATCGCCATCGAGCAGGCCCGCCTGCTGGTCCTCAACGCCGCGTGGAAGCTCGACGTCGGAGGCCCGCTCAACGCGCTCTCGGAGGTCTCGCAGATCAAGGTCGCGGTGCCGCGGATGGCGCTGCAGGTCATCGACTTCGCGATGCAGATCCACGGCGGTGGCGGGATGTCCGACGACCACCCGCTGGCCGGCGCCTGGACCGCCGCCCGCGCGCTGCGGCTGGCCGACGGCCCCGACGAGGTGCACCAGGGCGTCGTGGCGCGCCTGGAGCTCGGCAAGTACGGGGCGAAGCGATGAGCGCCGCCGACGGCCGCAGGGTCCTGATCACCGGCGCGGCCTCCGGGCTCGGCGCCGCGCTGGCCGACGCGTTCGAGGCACGGGGGGACCGGGTGCTGCGGACGGATCGGACCGGTCTCGACGCCCGCTCGCTGGCGCTCGCTGCTCGACCGGCTGTGCTGCGTCTCGACATCACCTCCGACGAGGACTGGGCCGCCGCGCTCGCGCACGTCGAGGAGACGTGGGGCGGGCTGGACGTGCTGGTCAACAACGCCGGGGTCGCCGGTGGCGGCCGGCTCGACGTGGCCACCCACGACGAGTGGCAGTGGATCTTCGACATCAACCTGTTCGGCATGGTGCGCGGGCTGCGCACCTTCGTGCCGATGCTCAAGCAGCAGGGGTCGGGCGCGATCGTCAACGTCGCGAGCCTCGCCGGGCTCGTGCACCCCGCGGGCATGGCGTCCTACAACGCAGTCAAGGCCGCGGTCGTCGCGCTCACCGAGACCGCCGGGCACGAGCTGGCCGCCCACGGCGTCACCGCGCACACGGTCTGTCCGGGCTTCTTCCGCACCAACCTGATGGACTCGCTGCAGGGCGCCGACTCCGCCCTCGGCGAGGTGATGTCCCGCCTGGTCACCGACTCACCGATCACCGCCGAGTCGGTCGCCGCGGCCGTGCTCGCCGGGCTGGACGCCGGCGACGAGCTGATCGTGCCCGACGAGCCGGCACGGGGAGCGGTCGCGCTCAAGCAGACCGACCGGGCGTCGTACGACGCGGTGATGCGGGCGCAGGCGCGCAGTCTCGACAAGCTGGCCGGCGAGACAACGGACGCAGGGGCAGAGCAGTGAGCAGCAGCGACAACAACGCGAAGCCGGTCCGCGACGAGGACGCCTTCCACGTCGACGCCCTGTCGGCGTGGCTCGCCGAGCGCGGCGAGGGGCCGGTGACCGAGGTCCAGCAGTTCCGCGGCGGGGCGTCCAACCTGACCTACCTGGTGCGGACGGCCTCGACCGACGGGCAGAGCCGCGACCTGATCCTGCGGCGCCCGCCGGCCGGCACGAAGGCCGCCGGCGCCCACGACATGGGTCGCGAGCACGGCATCCAGGCCGCGCTCGCGCCGGTCTTCCCGTACGTCGCCACGATGATCGGCCACGAGCCCGACGAGTCCGTGCTGGGCTCGGAGTTCTACGTCATGGAGAAGGTCCCGGGGCAGATCCTGCGCCAGGACCTCCCGGAGCCGGTCGCCCCCGAGGTGGCCGACGCGCTCTGCCAGCGGGTGCTCGACGTGCTGGTGGCGCTGCACTCCGTCGACGTCTCCGCGGTGCCGGAGCTGGCCGCGCTCGGCAAGGGCGAGGGGTACGTCGGTCGCCAGGTCCGCGGCTGGATCCGCCGGCTGGACGGGTCGCGCACCGACGACACCGGCGACTGGTCCGACGTGCTGGCGTGGATCGAGGAGCACCAGCCCGCCGACGTCGGGCAGGTGCTGATCCACAACGACTACCGGCTCGACAACATCGTGCTCGACGACGACCTCGGCGTCCGGGCGGTCCTGGACTGGGAGCTCGCCACCGTGGGCGACCCGCTGATGGACCTCTCCTCGATGATCGCCTACTGGGTCGAGGCCGACGACGACGAGCTGTTCCAGCTGTTCCGACGTGCACAAGCAGACGACCAACGAGTCCTACGCGCTGCTCGGCCAGGTCGTCTCCTACCTCGAGCAGCGGTGCCGCCGGCTGATCGGCGAGGCCGCCTGATGGGCAGCGCCTGATGGGACGGGGCGACTGATGGGGCAGCTGCTGCTGGTCCGGCACGGCCAGGCGTCCTTCGGGGCCGACGACTACGACGTGCTCTCACCCACCGGGTGGGAGCAGGGGCGCCGCCTCGGCGCGCACCTCGCGGCCGCGGGCGTCGCCCCGACAGCGCTGGTGCGTGGCACGATGCGTCGCCACCGCGAGACGCTCGAGGCGATGTGCGAGGGCGCCGGCTGGGCGACGCCGGTCGACGAGGACGGCCGATGGGACGAGTTCGACCACCTCGGCGTGATCGCGCGCTTCCCCGACCTGCCCGCGGACCCGCACCAGCTGGAGCGGCGTACCTTCCAGGAGCTCTTCGAGCGGGCGACCGCGCGGTGGACCGGTGGAGCCAACGACTCGGAGTACGACGAGAGCTTCCGCGACTTCGAGGCCCGGGCCTCCGCGGCGCTGGCCGACGCGGTCGAACGGGCGGGCAGCGGGGAGACGGCGGTCGTGGTGACCTCCGGTGGCGTGGTCGGCCTCGTGGCGGCCGGCCTGCTCGGGGCGTCCGGCGACGGGCTGCCGGAGACCTGGCAGCGGCTCAACACCGTGGCCGTGAACTCCGGCGTCACCCGCGTCCTCGTCGGCCCGCGCGGCACCCGGTTGCTGACCTTCAACGAGCACGAGCACCTCGGTGGGGAGCTGCTGACCTACCGGTGACCTCGGCGGGCCCGGTGGGCGGGCCCGGCGGGGTGGCCCGCGGGTGGGGTCGGGGTGGGGGCGCGCGGGTAGGTTGCGGCCGTGTCCGACCAGGCCCTCAACGCGCTGACCGCGGTCGCGCTCGGCGGTGTGGTGGCGGTGGTGCTGTTCATCCCGGTGGCGGCCTACGAGTACCGCCGCGACGGCCGGCTCGGCGCCGGCGACCTGACCACCCTGATCACGGGCGCGGTCTACGGGCTGTCGCTGTGGACCTACACGCTGCTGCCGCTGCCGGACCGCGGCGACTTCCGCTGCCGGGTGGCCCAGACCGACCTGCTCGGCACGATCGGCCTGATGGGCTCGCCCGACGACGGGGTGCGCGTGTTCCTGCGCGACCCGGCGGTGCAGCAGGTGCTGCTCAACGTGCTGCTGTTCGTGCCGCTCGGCGTCTTCGTGCGCCTGGTGCTGCGCCGCGGCGTGGTCGTCGCGACGCTGTCGGGCCTGGCCATGTCGCTGGCGATCGAGATGACCCAGCGCACGGGTGTGTGGGGCTTCTACGACTGCGCCTACCGCAGGTTCGACGTCGACGACCTGGTGGTCAACACCCTCGGCGCGCTCGCCGGGGCACTGCTGTCGTGGCCGGTGCTGCGACGCAGGTCGGAGACCCCGCCGCCGCTGCCCACACGCGTCACCTGGGGCCGCCGGATGGCCGGCATGCTGAGCGACGCGCTCTTCGTGCTGATGCTCGGCGGTGCCGTCGCCGTCGCCTGGCGGGGGCTGATGTTCTACGTCCTGGACACCGGCCCGCACCGGGCCGAGCAGTGGCTGCTGCAGTGGTCGGTGCCGTTCGCCGTGCAGGCGCTGTGCGTGCTCGGCCTCGGTCGCACGGTCGGCGAGATCGTGGTGTCCGTACGCACGGAGTCACCGCGCCGCTGGTGGACGGGTCCGGGCCGGCTGCTCAAGCTGGCCTTCGGCATCGGCCCGGTCTTCTGGCTGGTGCTGGCACCGATCCCCTTCCGGGGGCAGCTGCTGGCGGCGTACCTCGTGCTCACGGTGGTGGCGACGTTCTGGACCCGCGAGCACCGCGGTCTCTCGCACCTGGCCTCCGGCCTGGAGCTGCGCGTCGCCCACTCCGATGCCGGGGGTCCCCCTCGGGAGTTGTCGAACGTTTGACAACTCCCGAGCGGGGGTGGGCGGGCGAGACGGGGCGGGCGAGGGCCCTGTGGAGAGGCGGGGGTCCGGCGCTACGGGCGATCGCTCGGGAGGCTCGGCTCAGCGCTGCGACGATCCTCCACCAGTTGGAGAGCCGCGAGCGCCTGCTCCGCCTCACGACCCACTACGCCTGCGACACGATCGCGAGCACCCAGCGCTTCGGTGTCGGAGCGGTGGCCCTGGTCCCCGGCGGGGAGTCGGTCGACGAGGTGCGCATCTGGTGCCAATGGAGCGCCTACGCCGAGGGCGACGACCTGCTCTCCGAGATCGTGCAGGACCAGCGCACCCGCGAGCAGCTGCAGCTTCGGGCCGAGCTGCCCTGGATGGACGCGCTCGACGCCGAGCTGATGCATCTGGCCATCGAGGGTGCCCGTCAGGCGATGAGCCGCCGAGCGGGGCCACTCGATCCCGAAGCCGCGGAGCGACACCTGCGACGGCTCGAGGGCCTTCTCGCCGATGCCGCGGAACTCAGATCAGCCTCTTGAGCACCGGCAGCGGGGCGTGCTTCATCACCACCGACATGGGTGCCCACGGCAGCGCCGGGACGCAGGCGGAGTCGACCCGCTTCTCGATGGCCGCGACCATCGCCTTCACGCCCTTCTCGGTGGAGGCCATCAGCGGGGTGGACTGCTGGACCTTCTCGTTCATCTCCGAGGCGATGTAGCCGGGGTAGAGCACGGTGACCTGGATCTTCTTGGCCAGCGGGGTGCCGTGCAGCTCGGTGCGGATGCCCTCGGCGAGGTGGGCGACACCGGCCTTGGTGGCGGCGTAGGTCGTCATCGACTTCGGCATCCCGCGCATCGCCGACATCGACGACACCATCACCAGGTGGCCGTGACCCTGGTCGCGGAAGACCTCCATCGCGGCCTCGCACTGGGCCAGCGCGCCGAGGAAGTTGGTCATCGCGGTCTCGCGGTTGGCGTCGGCGCGGCCGGTGCCGATGGCGGCGCCCTTGCCGAGGCCCGCGTTGACGACGTACCGGTCGAGCCCGCCGAGCTCCTCGCGCAGCGCCTGCGTCACGGCGGTGACCGCCTCGTGGTCGGTCACGTCGAGCGCGGCGATCGCGACGCGGCGCTCGGGGTGGGCGGCGAGGATCTCGGCGCGCAGCTCCTCGAGGCGCTCGGTACGTCGCGCGCAGAGCGCGAGGTCCTCCCCGTGGGCGGCGAGCTGGCGGGCCATCTCGGCGCCCAGCCCGGAGCTGGCGCCGGTGATCAGCGTCCTGGTGGCAGTCGTCGTCATGGGCTCATCCTCGCGCAGCCGTCCCCGTCGGCATCGGCGCACCTCCGCGGCGTCTCGCCGATACGGCAGACCGCCCCGGCCACCCGGGAGACCGTCCGGCCTCTTGGTCTCGGACAGGTAACTGTTGTGACCTGGCTCGGTAAGACCCTTGCTTTTTCCGGCGCGAGGGCGTGGGGTGCTGAACGCCTCGTGTTCACGTCCGGCCGGAGGGTGCCGGCGCGCGGGGGCTGATCTCGGTAAAGGAAGTATCCGTGTCGAAGAAGTTCTTCGGCGGGTCGCGTGCGCGCGCGCTCGGCCTCGCCTCGACCGGGCTCCTCGTCACCGGGCTGGCGGCAGCGATGCCGACGGCGCAGGCGGCGGAGGACCCCACCGGGCCCACGACCTACGACTCCGGGCGCTACGTCGTCCTGCTGCGCGAGGCGCCCGCCGCGTCGTACGCCGGTGACGACTCCCGCTACCCGGCGACCCGGCCCACCGAGGGCGGCGCGTTCCGCGCCGACTCGCGGGCCTCGACCCAGTACCGCCGCCACCTCGAGCGCGAGCAGGACCGCCTGGCCCGCGAGGTCGGCACCGAGGTGCTGTCCAGCTTCACCGTCGCCAGCAACGGCTTCGTCGCCGAGCTGTCGGCCGACGAGGCCCTCGACCTGGCCACCGATCGCCGCGTGCTGCTGGTCACCAAGGACGTCAAGCGCGAGATGGACACCTGGGAGACCCCCGACTCCCTCGGCCTCACCGGCCGCCGGGGTGCCTGGAAGGAGTCGGGCAACCGCAAGAAGGCCGGGGCCGGCACGGTCGTCGGCATCCTGGACTCCGGCTACTGGCCCGAGTCGCCCTCCTTCGCCGGCAAGCAGCTGACCTCCGCCCCGCAGACCAAGTGGGACATCACCATGTCCGGCGACGGCAGCACCCGGATGGAGAAGGCCGACGGCGGCGTCTTCAACGGTGCCTGCGAGACCGGCGAGGGCATGCCCGACCCGATCTGCAACACCAAGGTCGTCGGCGCCCGCTACTACTCCGAGGCCTTCGAGGAGGACATCGCCACCACCGACACCGAGAAGGCCGAGACCGAGTTCCTCTCCGCCCGCGACGGCGACGGCCACGGCACGCACACCGCGAGCACCGCGGCCGGTGCCCTGGTCAAGGACGTCAGCGTCGAGGGCCGCGACTTCGGCAAGCTCTCGGGCATGGCGCCCGGCGCCGCGCTGGCGATCTACAAGGTCTGCTGGGAGGACACCGACCCGAACTCGGGCGGCTGCTACACCAGCGCCAGCCTGGACGCGATCGACGACGCCGTCGCCGACGGCGTGGACTCGATCAACTACTCCATCTCCGGCGCGACCGACACCGTCGTCGACGCCGTCGAGGTCGCCTTCGAGGGTGCGGCCGAGGCCGGTGTCTTCATCGCCGCCTCCGCCGGCAACTCCGGCCCGGACGCCTCCACGGTCGCCCACAACAGCCCGTGGCTGACGACGGTCGCCTCGACCACGCACGTGAACTTCGAGAACACCCTGGTGCTCGGCGACGGCCAGAAGTTCGCCGGCGCCTCGATCGCCGGGACCAAGATCCCGCGCACCCCGCTGGTCGACGCCAAGGACGTCGCCCTCGAGGGCGCCGACCCCGCCGAGGCCGAGCTCTGCGCGGCCGACACCCTCGACCCCGCGCTGGCCGAGGGCCTGATCGTGGTCTGCAAGCGCGGCGTCTACGCCCGCGTCGACAAGTCCGCCGAGGTCGCCCGCGCCGGCGGCGTGGCCAGCGTGCTGGTCAACCCCAGCGAGAACAGCCTCGACGCCGACTTCCACGTCATCCCGACGATCCACGTCGACGAGGTGGCCGGCGAGGCCGTCTACGCCTACCTCGAGTCCGCCGGTGACGACGCCGCCGCCCGCTTCGCGCTCGGCAACCGCACCGACAAGACGACGCCGCTGCCGCAGGTCTCGGGCTTCTCCTCCCGCGGTCCCGCCGTCGCCAACGAGTCCGACATCCTCAAGCCGGACATCGCGGCGCCGGGCTCGAGCGTGCTCGCGGCGGTCGCCCCGCCGACCAACTCCGACCGCGACTACGACCTCTACTCCGGTACGTCGATGGCCGCGCCGCACATCGCCGGCCTGGCCGCGTTCATGCAGGGCCTGCACCCGGACTGGACCCCGCAGGAGATCCAGTCGGCGATGATGACCACCGCCAAGCCGACCCGCGACTCCGACGGCGCCAAGAGCACCGACGCCCTGGCCCAGGGCGCGGGCATCGTGAACCCGAAGAAGTTCCTCGACCCGGGCTGGTTCATCAGCTCCAGTGCGCGGGAGTGGCGTGGGTTCCTCACCGGTCAGGGCCTCGACACCGGCGTGCCGGCGCTGGCTCCGACCGAGCTGAACCTGCCGTCGATCGCGCAGGGCCAGGTCGCGGGCTCCGCGTCCTTCACCCGGACGCTGCAGTCCTCGATGAAGGGCACCTGGAACGTCCGGGTCGACATGCCCGGCTTCACCGCCGAGGCCCCCGCCACCCTGGTGGCCGGCCGCGTCGGTGACATCGAGGAGCTGCCGGTGACCTTCACCCGCACCGACGCCCCGCTGGGGGAGTTCGCGTTCGGCAAGATCGTCCTGTCCGGTCCCACGAAGCTGCGGATCCCCGTGGCGCTGCGGCCGGTCTCGGTCAAGGCGCCGCTGTCCGCCGAGGGCACCGGCACCGAGGGATCCACCGACGTGACCGTCACCCCGGCCCAGGACGGTGAGCTCGAGGTCGTGGCCAAGGGCCTGGCGAAGGCGATGACCCTGGACAGCGCCGTCGAGGGCGGCCAGCAGGTCCTCTCGGACTGCATCGAGGTCCCCGAGGGCGTCGACCACGCCCGCTTCGACCTCGACGCCGTCGACGACACCGCCGACCTGGACCTCTACGTCTACGCGGCCGAGTCCTGCGACCCGTCGACGATCTACGCGCTGGCCGGCCAGTCGGCGACCGGGTCGGCCGATGAGCGCGTCGACCTGACCGACCCGGCCCCGGGTGCCTACTACTACGAGATCGACGGGTACGCCGCCGGCGAGGCCGGTTCGCCCATCGAGTTCGTGATGGACACCTTCCTGGTGACCCCCGAGGGCGAGGGCGACCTGACCGTCGCCCCGAACCCGGTCCTCACCACCGCCAACGAGGAGACGACCTTCGAGGTCAGCTGGACCGGCCTGGAGGCCGGCACCCGCTACCTCGGTCTCCTCGAGTACGCCGGCGCCCTGGCGCCGACCGTGCTGGAGGTCGACACCACCGAGTGACGTCCGGGCGGTCGAGGAGGTTGCGCAGCAACCGTCTCGGGACCCGGTGACCTGAGGCAGGGCGGCGATCCACGCGGATCGCCGCCCTGTCCTGGTTCCGGGGCCGTGCCGATGGCGGCACGGGGCGTGGCGGGGGACGGTCGGCCCCTGCAGATCGAGGTTGCATACCGAGTATGTGTCGGCGTACGCTCGTGCATACCGGGTAGGCATCTGGCCTCCCCACGCTCGGGAGGTGGGCCGATGTCGGTCAAGCACGCGCTGCTCTCACTGCTGGAGCAGGAGCCGATGTACGGCTACCAGCTGCGCCAGGAGTTCGAGGCCCGCACCGGCGGCACCTGGCCGCTCAACGTCGGGCAGGTCTACACGACCCTGACCCGCCTGGAGCGCGACGGCCTGGTCGAGCCCGCCGCCCACGACGAGACCGCCGGGCCCGACGGTGACGACGCGACGCGGACCGCCACCCAGACCCAGGTGCGCTACCGACTCACCGACGCCGGTCGCGACGAGGTGGCCACCTGGTTCACCACCCCCGTCACCCGGTCCCAGCCGGCCCGCGACGAGCTGGCCATCAAACTGGCGCTCGCGGTCACGGTGCCCGGTGTCGACGTCGGCACGCTGATCCAGCGTCAGCGCAGCGCCTCGATGCAGGCGTTGCAGGACTACACCCGGCTCAAGCGGCAGGCCGGGGGTGAGCAGGAGCGCGCCGACCTCGCCTGGGGTCTGGTGCTCGACTCGCTGGTCTTCGCCGCCGAGGCCGAGATCCGCTGGCTCGACCACTGCGAGGCGCGGCTTCGTCGCGCGGCCCGCGAGGGCTCGGCCGCCGGGGGTGCGCGATGACCCCCCGCGCCCTGCCCAGCACCGCCGCCCGCGACCTGGCCCGCACCGAGGACCGCTGGCTGCGCAGCAGCGCCGACCGGCTCCGCCGCCGCGCGCTCGAGCGGAGGCTGGCCCGCGCCGACCGGCCCGACCTGTCGGCCACGGACGGGGAGGGCGGCCGATGAGCACGAAGGCCACCGCCCCCGTCCTGCGCCTGACCGACGTCCACCGCGTCCATGGCGACGGCGAGGCCGCCGTCCACGCCCTGCGCGGCGTCTCCTTCACGGCGTACGCCGGTGAGCTGGTCGCCGTGATGGGCCCCTCCGGGTCCGGCAAGTCGACCCTGCTGACCATCGCCGGCGGGCTCGACCAGCCCACGTCGGGGTCGGTCGAGGTCGAGGGCACCGACCTGGTCGGCTTGAGCCACGCCGAGCGCGCCCGGACGCGTCGGACCTCCGTCGGCTACGTCTTCCAGGGCTTCAACCTCGTGCCCGCGCTGACTGCCGCGGAGAACGTCGCCCTCCCGCGCGAGCTCGACGGCGTGCGCATCCTCGAGCAGTCGACGGAGCGGCGATTGGTGCTCGCCGACGAGCCGACCGGCGCGCTCGACACCGAGACCGGCGAGGAGATCCTGCGCCTGCTGCGTGCCCGGTGCGACGCCGGCGCTGCCGGGGTGCTGGTCACCCACGAGGCGCGGCACGCCGCGTGGGCAGACCGCGTGGTGTTCCTGCGCGACGGCGTGGTGGTCGACGAGTCCGGCAGCGCGCCGGTCGATGACCTGCTCGAGGCCGGGCACGCGTGAGCGGCCGTCTCTCGGGCAGAAGGGGCGGGTGGTCGCTCGCCCTGCGGCTGGCCCGCCGCGACGCGATGCGGTCGAGGGGTCGCAGCCTCCTGACCCTGCTCATGATCGCCCTGCCGGTGGCCGCGGTGTCGATCGCCGACACCGTCTACGCGACCGCCGACATCTCCGGCGTCGAGGTCGTCGAGCGCCGGGTCGGGGGCGGGCAGGCGTTCGTGGACGCCGGGTACGGCGCCGGCTCGACGGTCTTCCAGATGCCCGACCCCGACGACGGGGTGGCGGTCGAGAGCAGGACCAGGGGCGGGGCCTCCCGCGATGCCATGACCCTCGAGGCGGTCGAGGAGGTCCTCGGGCCGCGCCCGGCGATCACCTACGCCCAGGGCTCCGTCGCCTACGAGACCGAGCTGGGGGTCGGTGACGTCGAGGTGCTCGAGGCCGACCTGACCGATCCGCTCGCGGCCGGCCTCGTGGACCTCACCGACGGGCGCTGGCCGACGAGCACCGACGAGGTCCTGGTCAACGCCGACCTCCTCGAGCGCGGCCCCGGCGAGGCCCTGAGCCTGCGCGATGGCACCGAGCTGCGCGTCGTCGGCACCGCCGAGAGCGGCTCCTACACGAACTACGCCCGCGCCTTCGCCCTGCCCGGCACCTTCGACCTCGGCGAGCCCAGTCGGTGGGTCGTCGGCGGCGAGCCGGTGACCTGGGACGAGGTCCTGGCGCTCAACCGCCTCGGCGCCACCGTGGTCTCCCGCGCCGTGCTCGCCGACCCGCCGCCCGACAGCGAGCTGCCCCTGGAGGTGCAGTGGGGGCAGAGCCTGCTCTCCGGGCCGGCCCTGACGATCCTGGTGCTCATCGTCGTGATGGTGCTGATCGAGGTCGTCCTGCTCGCCGGCCCGGCGTTCGCGGTCGGTGCCCGCCGCCAGGCCCGCACCCTCGCGCTCGTGGCGGCAGCCGGCGGGACGCCGGCCCAGGCGCGCCGGGTCGTGCTCGCCTCCGGTGTCGTGCTGGGTCTGGTCGCCGCGCTGCTGGGGGTGGTCCTGGGCCTGGTCCTCGCCTGGGCGGTGATGCCCGGCGTCCAGCGCTTCTCCGGCCAGCGGTTCGGCCCCTACGACGTGGTGCCGACGCACCTCGCGGCGGTGGCCGCGTTCGGCCTGGTCAGCGCCGTGCTCGCCGCGGCCGTGCCGGCCTGGCTGGCCTCCCGCCAGGACGTCGTGGCCGTCCTGGCCGGGCGTCGGGGCGACCCGTGTGGTGGCCCGGCTGGCGCGACGCCTGCCCCTGCCGCTGCGCTTCGCGGCCCGCGATGCCGCCCGGCACCGCACCCGCACGGTGCCGGCCGTCGCCGCGGTCGCGGCCACGGTGGCCGGGGTGGTCGCCCTCGGGATCGCGGTGTCCAGCGACGAGGCGCAGAACCGCGAGGGCTACACCGCGACCCTCCCCGACGACGCCGCGGCGATCGTCGACTACCGCCGACGCCCCGACCTGGACGCCATGGCGAGGCGGGTGGCCGAGGTCGCACCCGACGTCACCGTCGAGCGGGTCCTCGGCATCCGTGACAGCGGGCGGCGCCGGAACGAGGTCCGCGTCACCGGCCCCGACGGTGGCCGCATCCTCACCGGGTGGAACAGCACCCTCGGCTCCTCGATGCTGGTGGGTGACGCGGTGCCCGCGGCCATGATCGGTCTCGATGACGACCAGCGGGCGGCAGCCGATGCCGTGCTCGCCCGCGGCGGGGTCGTCGCGTTCAGCGACCGGGCCCTCGAGGCGGAGGAGGCGCGCGTGCGCCTGATCCGGCACGACGGCCGCGAGCGGCGGTCGACCAGGGTCGAGTTCCCGGCGTACTTCGTCACTCCCGAGGCGGACTTCCCGCCGGCCCAGGGGGTGCTGTCCCCGGCGGCGGCCGAGGAGCTCGGCGCGGAGGTCGTCGGAGCGGCGCTCTACCTGCCCGGTCCGCTCTCGACCGCCGAGGCCACCGACATCGACGAGGCCGTCTCGGGCATCGCGCGCAGCGCCAGCTTCTACGTCGAGCGCGGCTACCAGACCGACGACGAGACGATGATCGCCCAGCTCGTGCTCGGCGGGCTCGGGGCCGTGCTGATGCTCGGCGGCACGTTGACCGCGACGTTCCTGGCGCTCTCCGACGCGCGACCCGACCTGGCGACGCTGTCGGCGGTCGGGGCGACGCCGCGCACCCGACGCTCGGTCGCGGCGGCGTACGCGCTGGTCGTGGGGTTCGTGGGAGCAGTCCTCGGAGCGCTGGTGGGCGCGGTGCCGGGGATCGCCATCACCTACCCGCTGACCGGCCCCTACGACTACTACGGGGCGGGGCGGGCGGTGGGGCCGTCGCACTACCTCGACGTCCCGTGGCTGCTCGTCCTCGGGGTGGTCGTGGGCCTGCCGCTGCTCACCGCGGCGCTGGTGGGCGTCACCGCTCGCTCCCGCCTGCCCCTCACCGCCCGCCTCGACTGACCCATGAGACGCCGACCCGGCGCGTCCTTCCGGAAGTTTGCGCCGGTTCGACCCTCACTCCGTGCCGAGCCGGCGCGTCCTTCCGGAAGTTTGTGCCGGCTCGGCCGTCTCGGCAAGAAAAAAGCAGGGTTGACTGTTTGTTAGTGCCCGTGGTGGGCTGCGCGGGTGACGACGAGCCAGGGGGCTGCTCGCATGGAGCGCCGCGTGCCCCAGGAGGAGCGCAGCCGCGTGATGCGGGCGCGTCTGCTCGAGGCGACCGTCGAGCTGTTGGTCGAGCGCGGCTTCTCCGGTACGTCGACGACCCTGGTCAGTGAGCGGGCCGGTGTCAGCCGGGGCGCGCAGCTGCACCACTTCCCGACCAAGAACGACCTGGTCGTCGCCGCCGTCGAGCACCTGACCCAGGTCCGGGGGGCCGAGCTGGCCGCCGCGGCTGCGGCCGTCCCCACCCCGCGCAGCACCCGCGCGGTGCTCGACCTGCTCGGCGACCACTTCACCTCACCGGTCTTCACCGCCGCCCTCGAGCTGTGGGTCGCCGCACGCACCGACGCCGACCTGATGGCCGCGGTCGGACCGCTGGAGCAGAAGGTCGGCCGCGAGGTGCACCGGCTGACCGTCGAGCTGCTCGGCGTCGACGAGACCGCCCCTGGTGCCCGCGAGCTCGTGCAGGCCACGCTCGACCTGGTGCGCGGCCTCGGCCTCGCCAACACCATCACCGACGACCGGCGCCGGCGCGAGGCGATCCTCGACCGCTGGGCCCTGACCCTCGACGCCACGCTGACCGGGAGGACCCCCTGATGACCAGCAGCTCGCTGCTCGACGACCTGCTCGCCGACCTCACCGCGGAGGGCGACGCCCTGCGCGCGGTGGTGACCGGGCTGGAGCCCGACGACTGGCGCACCAGCACCCCCGCACCCGGGTGGACCATCGCCCACCAGGTCGCCCACCTCGCGTGGACCGACGAGCAGGCCGTGCTCGCCGCCCGCACCACCGACGCCGAGCGCTGGCCGACAGGCAAGGCCGACTGGGACGCCGTCGTGACCGCCGCGCTGGCCGACGTCGACGGGTTCGTCGACGCCGGGGCCGAGGAGCTCGCGGCCCTGCCGATCGAGGAGCTGCTCGCCCGCTGGGACGCCGGCCGCACCGCGCTCGGCGAGGCGCTACGGGCGGTGCCGGCCGGCGCGAAGATGCCGTGGTTCGGGCCGCCGATGTCGCCGGCCTCGATGGCCACGGCGCGGTTCATGGAGACCTGGGCGCACGCGCTGGACGTGTACGACGCGGTCGCCAACCCGGCCGCGGAGGGCGGTCGCCCGCTGCCCACCGACCGCATCAAGCACGTCGCGCACCTCGGCGTCCGCACCCGTGACTTCGCCTACTCCGTGCACCAGCAGGAACCGCCGGCCGAGCCGTTCCGCATCGAGCTGACCGCGCCCTCGGGCGAGAGCTGGACCTGGGGCCCCGAGGACGCCGAGCAGCGGGTCAGCGGGTCGGCGTACGACTTCTGCTGCCTGGTCACCCAGCGCGTGCACCGCGACGACACCGACCTGGTGGCCGTCGGTGACGACGCCGAGCACTGGCTGACGATCGCCCAGGCCTTCGCCGGCCCCGCGGGTGAGGGGCGGGACAAGCGATGAGCGCGACCACGAGCCCCGCTCGGGACCTGTTGGTCGGCAACTGCTCCGGGTTCTACGGCGACCGGCTCTCCGCGATGCGCGAGCTGGTCGAGGGCGCCCAGGAGGACGGCCGCCCGGTCGACGTGATCACCGGCGACTACCTCGCCGAGCTGACCATGCTGATCCTCGGCAAGGACACGATGAAGGACCCCTCGCTGGGGTACGCGCGGACCCACCTGCGCCAGCTCGAGGACTGCCTCGGCCTGGCGCTGGAGAAGGGCGTCCGGATCGCCACCAACGCCGGCGGGCTCAACCCCGCGGGGCTGGTGGCGAAGGTCCGCGAGGTCGCGAGCGGGCTCGGGCTCGACGTCGCCGTCGCCCACGTCGAGGGCGACGACCTGCGTCCGCGGGCCACGGAGCTCGGCCTCGACGGTGCGCTCACCGCCAACGCCTACCTCGGCGGCTTCGGCATCGCCCGCGCGCTCGACGCGGGGGCGCAGGTGGTGGTCACGGGCCGGGTCACCGACGCCGCGCTGGTCGTGGGCGCCGGCGCCTCGCACTTCGGGTGGACCCCGGCCGACCACGACGCGCTCGCGGGCGCGGTCGTCGCCGGCCACGTCATCGAGTGCGGCACCCAGGCCACCGGCGGCAACTTCTCCGGCTTCCGCCAGCTGATGAAGGCCGGCATGGACCCCCGCAAGCCGCTCGGCTTCCCGGTCGCCGAGCTGCACGCCGACGGCTCCAGCGTCATCACCAAGCAGGCCGGCACCGGCGGCGCGGTCACCGTCGACACCGTCACGGCGCAGCTGGTCTACGAGATCCAGTCCACGCGCTACCTCAATCCCGACGTCACCACCCACCTCGACACCGTGCGGCTCGAGCAGCTCGGCCCCGACCGGGTCGGCATCTCCGGCGTGGTCGGCGAGGCCCCGCCGCCGCGCCTGAAGGTCTGCGTCAACGAGCTCGGCGGCTGGCGCAACTCCATGGAGCTCGTGCTCACCGGTCTCGACGTCGAGGCCAAGGCCGACTGGGTGCGCGAGCAGGTCTCCCCGCGGCTCACCGCGGCCGAGGTCGAGTGGAGCCGGGTGTCGCTGCCCGAGCTCGACGCCGACACCGAGGAGGCCGCGTCCACGCTGCTGCGCTGCACGGTCAAGGACCCCGAGCCCGGGCCGTGCGGCAAGGGCTTCACCGGCCCGCTGGTCGAGATCGCGCTGGGCTCCTACCCGGGGTTCACGATGACCACCCCGCCGAGCCAGCCGACGCCCTTCGGCGTCTACCGCGTGGCGTACGTCGAGCGCAGCGAGGTCGAGCACGTCGTCGTGCTCCCCGACGGCACCCGCGAGGTCGTGCCGGACCCCGAGGAGACCACCGAGGTCGACCACACGCTCGGCCTGCGCCCCAGCCCCTACCCGGCGCCGCCGGACACCCTCAACCGCCGTCTGCCGCTGGGCACGTTCGTGCACGCGCGCTCGGGCGACAAGGGCGGCGACGCCAACATCGGGCTGTGGGTCGCGCACGACGGCTCGGAGAAGTACGACGCCCGGGTGACCTGGCTGGCCAAGGTGATGAGTCCGCGCAAGGTGCGCGAGCTCGTCCCCGAGGCGGCCGACCTGCCCGACGACGCCATCGAGGTGCACTGCCTGCCCAACCTCGGCGCCGTCAACGTCGTCATCAAGGGCCTGCTCGGCGACGGGGTGGCCGCGTCTACCCGTTTCGACCCGCAGGCCAAGGGCCTGGGGGAGTGGATCCGCTCGCGCAGCGTGCACGTCCAGGAGGGATTGATGTGACCACCACGATCACCAACGACAGCGACGTCTTCACGCTGGGGGCGGAGTTCGCCCGGCGCGAGGTCGTCCCGCACCTGCAGGAGTGGGAGGACGCCGGCTCGCTGCCGCGCGAGCTGCACGCCGCCGCGGCCAAGCAGGGCCTGATCGGCCTTGGGTTCCCCGAGTCCGTGGGCGGCTCGGGCGGCGACCTGCTCGACACCGTCGACTGCCAGGAGGGCATCCTCTCCGAGGGTGGCACCAGCGGCCTGCTGGCCGGTCTGTTCACCTCCGGGATCGCGCTGCCGCACATGGTCGCGGCCGCCGAGCGCGGCGAGGGGCACGAGGGCGGCTCGAGCCTGGTGGACCGCTTCGTGCGCCCGACCCTGGCCGGGGAGACGATCGGCTCGCTCGCCATCACCGAGCCCGGTGGCGGGTCCGACGTCGCGGGCATCCGCACCACCGCCGTACGAGACGGTGACCACTACGTCGTCAACGGCGCCAAGACCTTCATCACCTCCGGCACCCGCGCCGACTTCGTCACCACCGCGGTGCGCACCGGCGGCCCCGGGCACGCGGGCGTGAGCCTGCTGGTGGTCGAGAGGGGCACGCCCGGCTTCACCGTCGACCGCGCCCTGACCAAGATGGGCTGGCACTGCTCCGACACCGCCCAGCTGTCATACGTCGACGTGCGGGTGCCGGTCCAGAACCTCGTCGGCCAGGAGAACGCCGGTTTCTACCAGATCGCCGAGCAGTTCGTCGTTGAGCGGATCGCGCTGGCCGTGCACGGCTACGGCATCGCCGCGCGGGCGCTCGACCTGACCGCGGCGTACTGCCAGGAGCGCGACACCTTCGGCAAGCCGCTGGTCGCCAACCAGGTGGTGCGGCACGCGCTGGTCGAGATGCGCCGCCAGATCGAGGTCGCGCGCAGCTACACCCGCGAGGTCGCGCGGCGTCACGTGGCCGGCGAGAACGTCATCGCCGAGGCCTGCCTGGCCAAGGAGACCGCCTGCAACACCGCGACGTTCGTCTGCGACAAGGCCGTGCAGCTGCACGGCGGCACCGGCTACATGCACGGCACCGAGGTGGAGCGGCACTACCGCGACGCCCGGCTGCTGCCCATCGGCGGCGGCGCCACCGAGGTCCTCACCGACCTCGCGGCCAAGCTGCTCGGCTACACCCCCACCCGAGGAGATCGCTCATGAGCATCGGACAGCCCACCGGATCGGTCACCGTGACCATCGCCGCCCCGCCCGAGCAGGTGTGGGACCTGGTCACCGACGTGACCCGGATCGGGGAGTTCTCCCCGGAGACCTTCGAGGGCAAGTGGACCCGCGGGTCGACCGGTCCCGAGGTCGGCGCGCACTTCGCGGGGCACGTGAAGCGCAACGGCGTGGGGCCGACGTACTGGTCGCCCTGCAAGGTCACCGTGTGTGACCCGCCCGGAGTCGACGGCCCGGCGGTCTTCGAGTTCTCCGTCGGCACCGACTCGGTGCAGCTCAACAACTGGGGCTACCGGATCGAGCCCGACGGCGCGGGCGGCTCGAAGGTGACGGAGTACTTCCGCCTCGAGGCCGCGCTGCCGATGCGGGTCTACTGGCTGCTGCTGGGCTGGGCCCGCGGCAAGACGAACGAGAAGGGCATGCGCACCACGCTGGAGAGGATGAAGGCGGTGCTGGAGAAGTGAGCGACACCGTCACCGAGGCGGCGGCCGAGGAGGCCGCTGCGCCCACCCACCGCGAGGCGATGCTGGAGAAGATCGCCGCGCTGCACGCCGAGCAGGCCAAGGCGATCGCCGGCGGCGGGGAGAAGTCCGTCGCCCGCCACCACGCCCGCGGCAAGCTGCTGCCCCGCGAGCGCATCGAGCTGCTCATCGACGAGGGCACCGCGTTCCTCGAGCTGTCCCCACTGGCCGCGTGGGGCTCGGACTTCCCGGTCGGCGCCAGCGTCGTCACCGGCATCGGCGTCGTCGAGGGCGTCGAGGTGATGATCAGCGCCAACGACCCGTCGGTGAAGGGCGGCGCCTCGAACCCGTGGACGGTCAAGAAGATCTTCCGAGCCGCCCAGATCGCCCAGGAGAACGGGCTGCCCACGGTCTCGCTGGTGGAGTCGGGCGGCGCGGACCTGCCGACGCAGAAGGAGATCTTCATCCCCGGCGGCAAGCTGTTCCGCGACCTCACCCGGGCCAGCGCCCGCAAGGAGCCGACGGTCGCGCTGGTCTTCGGCAACTCCACCGCGGGCGGCGCCTACGTGCCCGGCATGAGCGACTACACCGTGATGGTGAAGGAGCAGGCCAAGGTCTTCCTCGGCGGTCCGCCGCTGGTGAAGATGGCCACCGGTGAGGAGTCCGACGACGAGTCGCTCGGCGGCGCCGAGATGCACGCCCGGGTCTCCGGCCTGGCCGACTACCTCGCCGAGGACGAGCGCGACGCCATCCGGATCGGTCGTCGCATCATCGCCCGCCTCAACCGGGAGCGGCGTGGGACGTCATACGGGCAGGACGTCCCCTCCAGCGCAACGTATGACGTCCCGGCGGTCGCACCGGCGTACGCCGAGCCCGACGCCGATCCCGAAGGCCTGCTCGACCTGATCCCCTCCGACCTCAAGGAGCCCTTCGACCCCCGCGAGGTCATCGCGCGGGTCGTCGACGGGGTCAGCCCCCGCAACGGGGTGGCCTTCGACGAGTTCAAGCCGCTCTACGGCACCTCACTGGTCACCGGCTGGGCGCGCATCCACGGGCAGCCGGTCGGCATCCTGGCCAACGCCCAGGGCGTGCTGTTCAGCGAGGAGGCCCAGAAGGCCACGCAGTTCGTCCAGCTGGCCAACCAGTCCGACACCCCGCTGCTGTTCCTGCACAACACGACCGGCTACATGGTCGGCAAGGAGTACGAGCAGGGCGGGATCATCAAGCACGGCGCGATGATGATCAACGCGATCTCCAACTCCACGGTGCCGCACCTCACCGTGATCATGGGCGCCTCCTACGGCGCCGGCAACTACGGCATGAACGGCCGCGCCTACGACCCGCGCTTCCTGTTCACCTGGCCCTCGGCCAAGTCCGCGGTCATGGGGCCGGCGCAGCTCGCGGGCGTCCTCGAGATCGTCGCGAAGCAGTCCGCGGAGTCCAAGGGCGAGGTGTTCGACGCCGAGGGCTTCGCCGGCATCAAGCAGATGGTGGAGGCCCAGGTCGAGGAGCAGTCGCTGCCGTTCTTCCTCTCGGGGATGTTGTACGACGACGGCGTCATCGACCCGCGCGACACCCGCTCGATCCTCGGCATCTGCCTGTCCGTCATCCGCAACAAGCCGATCGTCGGCACCGACCGATTCGGAGTCTTCCGGCCATGATCAACAGACTGCTGGTCGCCAACCGCGCCGAGATCGCCAGCCGCGTGTTCCGCACCTGCCGCCGGCTGGGCATCGAGACCGTCGCGATCCACTCCGACGCCGACGCGGGCCTGCCCTACGTGGCCGAGGCCGACACCGCCGTACGCCTGCCCGGCAACACGCCCGGCGAGACCTACCTGCGCGCCGACCTGGCCATCGAGGCCGCGAGGAAGGCCGGGGCCGACGCGATCCACCCGGGCTACGGCTTCCTGTCCGAGAACGCCGACTTCGCCCAGGCCGTCGTCGACGCCGGGCTGACGTGGGTCGGCCCGGACCCGTCGTCCATCACCTCGATGGGCTCGAAGATCGGCGCCAAGGAGCTGATGAAGTCAGCCGGCGTCCCGATCCTGGAGGCGCCGGAGTCACCGACCGAGGCCGACCTGCCGCTCCTGGTGAAGGCGTCGGCGGGCGGCGGCGGTCGCGGCATGCGCATCGTCCGCGCGCTCGCCGACCTCGAGACCGAGATCAGGAGGACTACCGCGGCGCCGGCACCGTGGAGTTCCTCTACGACGAGGACGCCGACCGGTTCTTCTTCCTGGAGATGAACACCCGGCTCCAGGTCGAGCACCCGGTCACCGAGCTGGTGCACGGCGTGGACCTGGTCGAGATGCAGCTGGCCGTCGCCGAGGGCCGTGGTCTCGGCGCCCGCTCCGGGCCGGCGGTCGAGGAGGTTGCTCTGCAACCGTCTCGAGACCCCGTCGGGCCCCAGGGCCACGCGATCGAGGTCCGCCTCTACGCCGAGGACCCGGCGGCGGACTACCAGCCGCAGTCGGGCGTCCTGACGACGTTCGAGGTCCCCGACGAGCCCGGGGTCCGGGTCGACGGGGGCTTCGTGACCGGCAGCGAGGTGTCGACGTTCTACGACGCGATGCTGGCCAAGGTGATGGTGCACGCGCCGTCGCGCGAGCAGGCCTGCCGCCAGCTGGCGGGGGTGCTGCGGCGTACCCGCATCCACGGCCTGGTCACCAACCGGGACCAGCTCGTCGCGATCCTCACCGACCCCGACTTCGTGGCGGGCCGCGTGAGCACGGCGTTCCTCACCGAGTGGGCACCGCCGACCCGGGACGCCGACTCCGACGCCCCGCTCGCGGCCGCGCTCGCCATCGCCGAGACGCAGCGGGCCGCGCGGACGGTCCAGCAGCGCATCCCGGTGGCGTTCCGCAACGTGCCGAGCCAGCCGCAGCGTACGGAGTTCGAGGGTGATCTCTCCGCCGAGTGGTGGGGCGGCCGGGACGGCTACAGCGCCGAGGGCGTCGTGGTCCTCGCGGCGGCGCCGGACGCGGTCACGATCGAGCGGGACGGTGTCGCGACGACGTACGCCTGCCGCGTCACCGGCCTGCCGGGGCGCGAGACCGTCGACGTCGACGCGCCGTCGGGCTACCGCCGGCTGGTGCGGGTGCCCCGGTTCCTCGACCCGTCCGAGCAGGTCGCGAGCGGATCGCTGCTCGCGCCGATGCCGGGCAGCGTGGTGAAGGTGCTCGTGGAGCAGGGCCAGCAGGTCGCCGCAGGCGACCCGGTGCTGGTGCTGGAGGCGATGAAGATGCAGCACACGGTGAGCGCGCCGACCGACGGCGTCGTCAGCCGACTCGAAGTGGCGCCCGGGACGCAGGTCGCGGCGGGCGAGGTCATGGCAGTGGTCGAGGAGAACACCGGTGGTTGAGGAGGTCGCGCAGCGACCGTCTCGAAACCCCGTAACCCAAGGAGAAGCATGAGCACGTTCAGCGAGACCGAGGAGCGCCAGGAGTTGCGCAAGCAGGTCGCCAAGCTGGCCTCGAAGTACGGCCGCGAGTACTTCGCGGAGAAGGCCCGCTCGGGTGAGAAGACCACGGACCTGTGGCTCGAGCTCGGGCGCGCGGGCTACCTCGGCATCAACGTGCCCGAGGAGTACGGCGGTGGCGGCGGCGGGATCGGTGACATCGCCGCGGTCTGCGAGGAGCTCGCGGCGCAGGGCTGCCCGATGCTGCTGATGGTCGTCTCGCCCGCCATCTGCGGCACGGTCATCGCGAAGTACGGCACCGAGGACCAGAAGCAGAAGTGGCTCCCGGGCATCTGCGACGGCACCGGGACGATGGCGTTCGCCATCACCGAGCCCGACGCCGGCACCAACACCCACAACATCACCACCACCGCGCGCCGCGACGGTGACGGGTGGGTGCTCAAGGGCCGCAAGATCTGGATCTCCGGCGTCGACGAGGCCAGCAACGTGCTGGTCGTCGCGCGTGCGGAGGACGCGAAGACGGGCAAGGTGAAGCCGGTCCTGTTCGTGGTCCCCACCGACGCGCCGGGCTTCGAGTTCAACGCGATCCCGATGGAGATCGTGAGCCCGGAGAAGCAGTTCCAGGTCTTCATCGATGACGTGCGGCTGCCCGCGGACGCGCTGGTCGGCGACGAGAACGGCGGCCTCGCGCAGCTCTTCGCCGGCCTCAACCCCGAGCGGATCATGGCGTCGTCGTTCAACACCGGCATCGCCCGCTTCGCCCTGGACCGCGCGGTCGCCTACGCCAAGGAGCGCGAGGTCTTCCAGGGCCCGATCGGCGGTCACCAGGCCATCGCGCACCCGCTGGCGCAGAGCCACATCGAGATCGAGATGGCCCGGCTGATGACGCAGAAGGCCGCCGCGCTCTACGACGAGGGTGACGAGTTCGCCGCCGGTGAGGCCGCCAACATGGCCAAGTACGCCTCCGCCGAGGCCGCCTGCGACGCCGCCGACCGCGCGGTCCAGACCCACGGTGGCTTCGGAGCCTCGCAGGAGTACGGCGTCGCCGGGCTGCTCGTCGCCACCCGCGTCGGCCGGATCGCCCCCGTGAGCCGCGAGATGATCCTCAACTTCGTCTCGATGCACTCGTTGGGGCTGCCGAAGTCCTACTGATCCACCACCTCGTAGCCAGACGGACCGAACGGTCGACCCAGAGCGCGCCCCACGCCTGCCGCCTCCGCGTGGGGGCGGTTCGGTCCGTCTGGCTACGAGCCCCGCGGGCGCGGGTCTCCATGGTCTCCGCACGGGTCCGGCAGCAGGATGGGCGCATGAGTGAGGACGTGCCCGCCGACGGGTCACCGGTGCGCGTGGCGGAGGAGCGGGACGCCGAGGTGCTGGCCGGTCTGCTGCGGGACTTCAACGCTGAGTTCGACACCCCGACCGACCCGGTGGTGCAGGTCGCGGCGCGGTTCGCGCGGCTCGTCGGGGGACCGGCCGGGTTCGCGCTGGTGGCCGAGGAGGATGGGCCGGGCGGGCCGACGGCGTACGGCTTCGCGCTGGTCACCCTCCGACCCAGCGTGTACGCCGACGGGCCGGTCGCCGTCCTCGACGAGCTCTACGTCCGGCCCGACCGCCGCGGTGGCGGGACCGGCACGGCGCTGGTCGCCGCGATGCGCGCCGAGCTGTCCACGCGCGGCTGCGAGGAGATCCAGATCAACGTCGACTCGGTCGACACCGGGGCGCGACGG
>LUMU01000043.1_pt1 | contig 24423 bp, 19 predicted proteins | sample 729751 | NCBI WGS metagenome assembly LUMU01 (sample SAMN03860300, study PRJNA289734) | marine metagenome | biome: seawater column; feature: ocean; material: water; isolation source: Red Sea water column Station 192 - depth 100m | place: Saudi Arabia: Red Sea | collected 2011-10-15 | depth 100 m
GTCACCGTCGGCGGTGTGAATCTTCCAGGAATTTCAAGTTGCAGCGTACTGGAAGCCTTGGCCGTTGTACAGAATTGGAGGCTGGGTGGCTTGGACGATACATGGGATAATCTCGACAGAGACGCCCCAGACAGCGTCACAGTCCAATCGACGGAGAGGCTAGACGAGCGTTCAATGTACATAGGAAAGGAGATCATCAAGGAGATAGAGTCCAGGCTCAGGTTCCTTGCCTTGGTTGGGCTAGACTACCTGACACTAGATCGAAGGGCTAACACTCTCTCGGGCGGGGAGAGTCAGAGGATACGATTAGCAACTCAGATTGGCACCCGACTAACCGGGGTAATGTACGTCTTGGATGAGCCTAGCATCGGCCTTCATCCGAGAGACAACGACAGACTACTGCAGACATTGAGGGAGCTAACAGATCTCGGGAATACACTGCTGGTTGTGGAGCACGATGAGGCTACGATGAAGCAGGCAGATTGGCTGGTCGATCTCGGACCCGGCGCTGGGAAGGACGGCGGCCAACTGGTCGTGAGCGGGACCTACCCAGAACTCCTACGAAGCGATGAGAGCCCCACAGCCGCATATCTGTCGGGGAGGGAGGGGATCCCGATTCCCGACGACAGAGTCGAGCCCGACGATGAACGATGGATCAAGATTTCAGGTGCCCGTCAGAACAACCTCCAGGACATCGATGTCAGGATACCCCTCGGCTGCATGGTGGCCGTTACCGGGGTTTCAGGATCCGGCAAGTCGTCTTTGGTCACTGAGACACTCGCACCAGCACTTCTCAGAGAGCTCCACGGAACAGACTCAACCCCCGGCGCCATGGATGGGATTACAGGACTGGAAATGGTGGACAAGGCCATAGTGATCGACCAATCACCCATTGGAAGGACTCCAAGATCTAATCCGGCAACTTACACGGGTGCGTTCGGACCAATCAGGGACCTATTCTCACAGACAAAATTGGCGAAGGAAAGGGGATACGAACCAGGACAGTTCTCCTTCAATGTCAGAGGAGGGAGGTGCGAGGCATGCAGCGGAGCGGGCTCTACTAAACTGGAGATGAACTTCCTACCAGACGTGTGGGTAACGTGCGAAGTGTGCAAGGGCAAGAGGTACACCAGGGAGACACTAGAGGTCAAGTGGAAGGACAAGACGATTCATGATATTCTCGAATTGAGCGTTGACGAGGCATGCGTCTTCTTCGAGAATCAACCCAGGATTCACAGGATAGTCAAGACGGTCCAGGATGTTGGATTGGGATACATCAGGCTAGGACAGCCTGCAACAACACTCTCTGGAGGAGAGGCCCAACGAGTCAAGTTGGCAACCGAACTCCACAGACCACCAAGGAAGCACACATTCTACATCTTGGACGAACCGACTACGGGGCTGGCTCTATCGGACGTCCATCAGCTAATCGAAGTCCTACTGCGGCTACGACGCAACGGTCACACGGTGATAGTGATAGAGCATCACCTCGATGTGATCAAGTGCGCAGACTGGATCATCGACCTAGGCCCGGAGGGAGGAGAGCTGGGAGGAGAGGGGGCCTGGAAGCTACACGGGTCAACACCTAAACGGCATGGTCTGACAGTACCAATCCCAAGCCTTGAGAACCCCGACTAGAACCGATATCCATGTACAGGTCGGGAAATCCCACACTCAATGACTCAACATTCCAGAAATCTGCCTACAAGGACGCTCCTTGGTGGGATGGATACGAGTCCAACATGATGACGATCGAGGGAGTAGCGGAGAAAACCGGGCTCCTCCTCCTGATTACGGCCACAACTGCACTGGTCACCGCTTTCTCGATGCCTGATAGTGCCCCACTTATCTTACTCGGTGCATTTGGTGGCTTAATCGTAGCCTTGATTGTGATTTTCTCCGGGTCCACTAATTCGATGCTAATATGCACATACGCAGCACTAGAGGGGCTGGTAATCGGGGGGATGACCTGGTTTTTCGAAGTGGGCCTCGACCTTCCAGGAATCGGAATCCTAGCAGCTTTCCTTACGTTCATGATTCTCGCATCAATGATTGCGATTTACAGAGCAGGCCTAATCAGATGGGACAGGAATCTAGCAATAGCAGTATATTCCTCGTTGTTTGCTATCATTTTGTTATACATATTCTCAATTATTGGTTCATTCACAGGGTTGTTTCAAGTCCCTTACATCCACGATGCGACTCCTCTAGGAATAGCATTCTCTCTCTTCGTCGTAGGAATCGGAGCACTCTGCCTTGTGGCAGACTTCGACTTCATAGAGAGGGGTGTCCAGATGGGAGCACCAAAGCAATTGGAGTGGAGAGCCGCGTTTGGGCTGATGGTCACACTAATCTGGCTGTACCTGGAAATTCTGGAGTTGCTGGCCAAGATTGCCATTTACTCGAGGCGCTAGATGATGCAAACAGATCTCATATTGCAACTAGCCTTAGCTGGAATAGCACTCGGTCTGTTCGAGGGAGTTCGCCCGGGCCCCCTACTCACCATGGTAATCCGAGAGACTCTAACTGGAGGGTGGTCCGCAGGTGCGAGGGCCGCATCAGCTCCAATATTCACGGATGGTCCCTTAATCGTGATTAGCGTACTGCTGTCAGGATGGGTCGCCGATCAACCTAGTCTTATGTTCACGATTTCCATGCTGGGAGCCTGTTTCCTACTCTGGTTCGGTATCGATTGCTTCAGAATAGAACCACCTGATTCTGATATCGGGCAGCAGGAGGTCACTGGGTCATTCAGCAGGGGGGTGATTACGAATCTACTGAATCCGAACGTGTATGTGTTCTGGTTCCTAATCGGCGGCCCTCTGATGGCATCAGCAGCAGACGAGGAGCCGGTAGCTCCTGTGGCCTACGCACTATCTTTCCTGGTAACGATAATCATCGTAAAGATGGTCATAGCCCTCATCTTCGACAGGACACGTGGCTCTATGTCGCCAAGAGCATACAAAATTGCATTGGGAATTTGCGGTCTGGGGATGATTGGATTCTCTGCTGGTTTCCTGTACCAGGCGTATGAGCTGTTCCCGGCGGTATTCTAGCTCTGCATCCGATACTCAGACTATGACAACGAGCCAGACCCGCTTACCTCTGCCAACCACTCCATAGCAGAGCGATAGTCTGACTCAGCCTCAAGATCGTCTTCCAGCAGAAGCGCCTGCACTACCAACCATGCCCATCCCATGGAGGCCTGCAGGCCTCTACCCTTCCTAGCCATGGAGACAGTGGAGGCAACTCCATCATCAGCGGCCTTCCTCACCAGCCCGTCTGCGAATGATAGAGGGCCAGGGAGGGTTCCGCTCTCCCAAGGAAGCCTATCCAGCTTCATTGCAGTGCTCAGCGACTCGCTTAACTCTCGTAGAAAGGCCCCGAACCCCTGCTTCCTCTTCGACTGTCTCGAGTGAACCCTCTCCGCATCCTCTCCTACCAGTCCGAACAAATCCTCCAGGATTGTCCCACCGTGCTCTTCCCAGAGAGAAACCAGAACAGGGTGGCACGACGAGTCTTCGAGCCTTACGACCTTTTCATCCAGGCCCACTACGACGCCATCCGACCTGACGTGGATTCCATCTTCTATCGAATCAAGTACACAGGCTAGCGCCCGGCGCTCGTCCTCCGTCCCACTCATGTGATCGAGGAACTCCCCTCTGTCGTCATAGGAGAACCAGTTACTACCGCCGACGAATCCATCGGTGATCGGACTTCTCCGAGTTTATTGGGAGGCATCATCGACACAGCCATGCTCCTTGCCATGGGCTCCTCTGTTTTGGCCAGCGCTGTAGGGGAGAGCCCCACCCTGGTTCCGTCGGAGAACTCGAGTTTCAGCCAGCCATCCGCCGTCCCTGACTCCGAGACAACCGTCTCTTCATCCAATCCCGCAGACCACTTGCAAGAATCTCCCTGCAGATCCACTGAAGTGTTCCCAAGCGTCCACTGCACCCACTCGGAGGGAGGAGCCGGCTCGAATCCAGTGAACACGAAACCCCCATCCCACGAGAAGAAGTACTGGCCTGCCTTGGCGTGGTCGTCCCAGACCAAAAGCCTCAGCCGGGGGTGGTTGAAGTTCTGTATGCCTACAAGATGGCCAGGCCTTCCACTCCCTCTCTTTAGGTAGCTAGCGTTACCATAGACGTCGCTCTTGAATACCGAGACCGTAGTCAGATCCTCCTCAGATGCTGCTACCAGGCTCCCAGCAAGGGAACGGGATACATCCCCTCCGCTTCTTTTGGACATCCTCTTCTTCAGCCACCTGATATCGTTTCTTTTTGAGGAGACAGCTTTGAGCTCGTGCAACGTCAATGCCATGGGGTCCTTACTACCGAAGAGGGAGACCTTCCCCAACTCCCCGAGGATCTCTGGAAGGAAACTCTCTGGGTTTTCCAGCAGTGCTTCCAGGCTCCTCTCGAGCCTCTGCTGGATTTCTTTCGAGGCCTGTTTAATTCCCCTTACCCTCACTCTCTTCCTGCGGCTCCTGTCACCGGGGAAACGAACTTCTGCGGGAGGCTTGGCCATGATATCCAATCTACCGAAAGGCATCCCAGACTTGAGTTCGTCGGGGGCTCTACATCGCTCCTCTTCTGCTGAAAGCCTCTCTTTCGTTGTCGCTCATTTCCGACGGTATTATCAGGGAATGTACCCAACCATCCTGAATCTTTGAGATTTCTTCAAGACTCCCAGAGAAGACTCTCTGTCCCTTAGTTCCAACATCACTCAGAAGCATCCCCTCCCACTCGTTGACTACAACGCTAGTAGAATCTAGACCATCTCTCTCTTCCAACCACTTCGAAGACATCTCCTCAAGGGTGGAAATGGCTTGCGAAGGACTCATGGGAGTCGGAAGGTCGAAACCCATCCCCGTCGGATCGAGATCTAGAAGAACCAGCGTATGCAAGCCACCTTCTAAATTCCTCAGAATCATTTCCAGTGGTGACGTGGCAAGATAATCTCCGTATGGATATGGCAGCGTGACCTGCCTTCCGAACTTGTACGATTGAAGTCCAGATAGAGAGACGGCAAGCGAAGTGGCAGACATCCCAGGGATTACTTCGAAACCAATCCCTTCCTCCATACATCTAGCCTCTAGATCTATGTGCGTGGTAGCTTGCATTGGGTCTCCAACGACCAAAAGGGCCACAGAATCGTTCCGTGACTCGTCAAGCAGAGTCTCAGGACTTTCCACAGACGGTCGCATCATCCTCTCCCAGGGACCTACCACGCTCTCCAGAAGGGCCTCCTGCTCCGTGGGCAGAACTGCGGTGTATCCCTCCAAGTACCTCTTTTTGCACCCCCGTGCCACACTCCGAGCCCTCTCAGTCATGTGTTCCAGATCACCTGGACCGATACCGATTAGCCATAGCCCGGCAGGAACCTCATCAGTTACCATCCCTCTCCCCTATGCTCTCATACACATCAATATGATGTGCCTCAGAACTTCAGGCGAAAGGAGCCCTTTCGACCCAAAAGAATCCCTGAGTAATGATCATCCACACGTGAGTCGAAGGGGTCCATCGAGTAAATCAACTCCTTACTGTAGGTCTTGTAAAGGAACATCTCCCAAAGAAAGCCCCTGTTCCCTCCCGCAGAAAGGAAGTCCCCTCCAGAGACCCTCCTGATTTGGGAGAGCACCGCCCCAATGTCCTTCGAAAAACCTAGAACCCCTGTCTCCATCACCACGAACTCACCATCATCGAACTCCTCCCAGGCCGACATATCGTTGATGTCCATCCTATTGCACTCATCGCAGCCATAAAGGTCTACAGTAACATCCCCATGCTCGCAGTTAGGGAACATGCTGGACATGAATTGGAAGTAGTTCCCGCTACAGGGATCTCCGATTACCATCAGCTTCTTCCCCTTGGTCTCGGACATCTCCTTAGCTACCCTGAACATCTTCTTTGTGAGCAGGTTTCGTTTTATCGGCGAGATTAGGATGCTCTTGATCATGTGGCCCTCATCTCCGTCATTGTCAAGCGATGGCGCCTACCGGCCCATCAACGTGATGCGTCACCTGAGGGTCCCAAATCGCGATGTGGAGAGGATTCTGAGTCTACTCAGAGAGAGGGAGTGGCTAGCTTCTGACATGAGGGTTTTCTCGCAGGACGATGCAGAATTCCGCTTGGTCCCCATCGATCCTGGGTCTCCAATCGCACTCCCAGCGCCCTTTGACAAATACGAGACAGAAGTGCACGAGGGTCAGCCCGACAATAGAATCGACTCCGATTGGTGGAACCATCTCACGAATCTTCTGGGGCCAGAGGTGATTACGACTCATGGCGAAGCATGGCCTTCTTCACATGAGTTCATTTCGGATATGATGATTGTAAGAATCGAGGATGCATTGGAGAGGTTCTCTGCCCAAATCGCTGAGGCCAAACTCCTTTCCCATCCTCACATCAGACTAGTCCTAAACGACGAAGGCGTCCAGGGCGAGCTAAGGATACGCAAGCTAACCCCGATTGGTGCCAGAGTCGATGGCGCGATAGTTACCGAGGCAATTCCAGACTCCATCAGCAGCACCCGGGTCCTGGTCCGAGAGTCTGGGAAATCCATCGCTTGTGATCCAAGTAAGGCGTACTTCTCGACCAAACTCCAATCCGAGAGACTCGAGACTCTTGCACTGGCCAGAGAACTTAGAGAACTACTAGGAAGACCGTTAAGGGTCTGCGACCCATTTTGTGGAGTAGGCCCTTCGCTAGCAATTCTACTTTCGGAACCGGGCCTAGTCAGCGACGTGCTGGCATCAGATCTGAATCCCCATGCAGTGGAGCTCCTGATGGATAACCTCCGCAGATGGGACGGTAGGAGCTATCCGATGGAACCTGCTCCGATATCAAGGATTTTCGAAGATCGTATAATCGGGGTCGCTGATGCCATGCAACTACAAACAAATCCGGAGTTTACTGGTAGGTGGGACCTGCTCATAGTGAACCTCCCACATAGGACACTCGATATTCTACATTCTCTTGTGCCTCTGCTTGACCGAGAGACTCCATCTATGGTGAGGGGTAGGGTTATTGTCCCAGAGAACGAAATCGAGCACGCCAACCGATCCATTAGTCGAGATCTCCCTGACTCACTGGGAGGGTTCCCTGCCCCAAATCTGAGAATAAAGAGAGACTACAGTAGCAAACTAAGACTATGCTCTTTCCAGGCTTGGATTGCACCTCGGGAGGACTAGTTTGAACAACATCCTAGACAAACTTTCTAGCAAGTCAGACGCATTTCCTGATAAGATAGCATTTGCATTCATCAGGAAAGGAAAGAAGAAAACAGACAGTATCTCTTTCAGAGAACTCGATCAAAAGAGCGATAGTGCAGCTCGCTATCTATCGAATAGAGGTTTCAAGGACGGTCTAGTAACACTCGTACTAGCACGTCCTAGTACCGAATTCGTCGTACTGATGTATGCAATGCTCAAGACGGGGGCAGTCCCTCTCCTGCTACCCCCCATCGAAATCAGGAAGCGGAACGGAAGAGCGCAACTAAGAAAAATTCTGAACAGAGCCAGACCAGAGGGGGTAATCGGAAGCGGGGCTTTGCTCGCAATTCGCAGGATTCTCCGTCTCGGACCCAGAAAGTTGAGGACAATTAACATCCGAAATCTAAAGAAATTCCATCCTAATTCTAACAACGAGTCAGATTTTATCCCGAAAAAGGAAATTGACTGGACCGACGTCCCGGCCTTTGTTAGGTACACAACAGGAAGCACCGGGCCACCGAAGGGAGTGATATACTCTCACGGGATGCTAAATTCTCTCCTCCGCACTCTCGAATCGGAGGGAATTACGTCTGATGACGTCTTCTTCGGAAGATCTGGTACGCTAATCATCCATCCTCTGATTGGAATTTCATCCGTGTCAATAATTGCTAAACCTAGACATATCACAGGGCAGGAAATAGTCGAAACCATCTCTAATTGGGGAGCGACGGCAGCATTCCTGTCCCCTCCGTCGGCAATCCATCTGGCAAACTACTTGGAAAGCCACGCGGAATCACATCATCAATTACCGGCAATGCTGAAATCTCTAACACGGATTTACGTTGGAGGGGAGACGATTTCTGCTGGTTTCGTCAGTACGATTGAAAGCCACCTATCAGAAGAGAAGCCAACCCGTGGAGGATTCCATCTTGTATACGGGGCTACTGAGGGATTTCCCCTCTGCCATGCTCAGGCCAGCACCATCATAGAAACTCACCCAAAAACCGAGTCTGGAATGGGGTTCTGTCTGGGAGAACCAGTGGGGGGGATTAGGATTAGGGTGCTTTCTTTCGAGGATAACAATGAACAGTTTGACCCTTCCATTGCATCAGAAGTCTCGGGTTCTGGACCTGGTTACATAGGCGAAATCTCGGTCATGGGCCCAGCAGTGTATTCTTCTCTTATTGGGCAGGATGAGATAGAGTTTGGAGGCCCAAAGACCACTGCTCACGACTCTCTCGATGGAACTAATTGGCATCGAACCGGGGATTTGGGATACTTAGACGAGCATGGTAGAGTTTGGATAGTCGGTAGGAAGGCTCACAGAGTTAGAACGAAAGACGGCTCTACTCTACACACCAAGCAGATAGAGGAGATCTTCAATCACAGACTCGGGATCAGAACTGCTATGGTAGAGGGTCCGGATAACCATTGGCCCGTGATTCTGGTCGAAAAGGACAACGCTCCCTGGAATGAAATGGAAAAGAGGCTGAAAGAAGAGGCGAAACGAGCCTGTCGTTTACTGGGCTATGACGGTGAGCTCACTTTCCTACAGTATGAGGGGGCGTTTCCGGTAGATGCAGGTCATGAAGCAAAAATAGAGAGAGAGAAATTGAGCGATTGGGCCAAGCAGAGACTGTATGGAAACCCCTCTAATTGACGATTCATTGGCGCCCCGACCGGGATTTGAACCCGGGTCGCAGCCTCGACAGGGCTGCATGATAGGCCACTACACCATCGGGGCCGGCTCTCCAACGAGATAGCCTTCCTTTTTCAAGGTTTGAGGGGGCATCATTGATGGCCCAACTGTGCACAGGCTATGCATGGCAGGAGCTCCTGTGGTCATCGACGTCATAGATAATGGCGGCCAATGGACCCACAGAGAGTGGCGCATGCTTCGATATCTAGGGGTGGATACGCAAATACTCCCGAACGATGTTTCGTTATCAGAAATACGTGAAATAGACGGCTTAATTCTATCAGGAGGAGCGGCCAGAGTAGGTCTAACTGGGAAGTTAGGCAACTGTGCAGAATACCTCTCTCTAGAAGTTCCGATCCTAGGGATATGCGCGGGCCACCAATTCATGGCTAGACACTATGGAGGGGATGCAGGAGAGGCTCCTAAGCCAGAGTTCGGTGCAGCAACTATTTCCCTAGTAGGGGATGGTGGTCCCCTGTTCCAAGGCACACCATCTCACCAAACGGTCTGGGAGAGCCATAATGATGAGGTAACTACGACTCCACCAGGCTTCACTGTGATCGCCGAAAGTGAGTCCTGCAGAGTCCAGGCCATGCAGAACGAAGAATTAGACAGATTCGGCCTCCAGTTCCATCCTGAAGTAAATGATACTGAGTTCGGATCAAACATCTTCGAAAACTTCGTCGAGATTTGCAAATCTGCGAAATCTGCATAGGACAGATTGAAGAAGGCCCGGCAGGTCGCCGGCTTGGTAGCAATGAAGGGCGACAAGGAGATTCTACACAAGTGCAGAAACTGCAACAGGACCGATAAGAGGCAGTATAACCCCACATCTGAGGAGCACTGCAACCACTGCAACGCCCCTATGGATCCTCTAGAGATTCGATACAAGTGCGTTAACTGCGGACACATGTCATGGGCCGAGGCAGACTCCACTGGAAGATCCTGTCACAAGTGCGGATACCGAATCTTCGTCAAGCCACGAAAAGATGGCATGGCCAAGGTTCTGAAAGCCGAGTGACAATCGCGGAGTTCAAGACCCGCCCCTCTCCCATTAGTCCGTGGCAAGCTGGCTTGAGACAGAGGCTCCGACTAGTTTCGATGAACTAGCAGTCCCGGCGACAGTTCGTCAGACACTCGCTTCCAGCAGCATCTCGATAGATCCGCCTCACTTACTAATCACCGGACCAGCGGGTGTAGGTAAGACCGCATCTTGGCGTCTCTACGCCAGACAGCTTCTGGGACCCGGATGGAAGTCCACGACGCACATCCTTCAAGCACGAGATTTAGTGAGACAGAGGGGAGCAATGTCGTCTTTCGAGGAGTTCCTGCGACCCAGCGGGTCAGAGAAGGACACCTTGGCAGGAAGGACCAGCCTGGATGCTTTCGATAGAGGAATTTCCCTATATCCAGATGAAAACATTGCTCCAGCCGGTTCCGAGACCGAAGTGCACGATGGAATGATGCCCGTCAGCCGTCTGATAGTGATCGAAGACGCCGATTACTTGGGCCATATTCGCCAAGCATATCTCAGGAGGATGATGGAGACGGTAGGGGGTGCTTCCAGATTCGTACTCGTAGCCCGGGCCCCATCCAGAATCATAGATGCACTACGATCACGCAGTCAGATGATTAGAATCCCGTCTACCGACAGAGAAACAATCACCACTACACTATCAGAAATCGCTGAGAAAAACGGCTGCATACCGGCAGAAGGAGTACTAGAGGATATATCTTACATTTCCGAAGGCAATCTCAAGAAGGCCGTCTTCACGTTGGAGATGCTAGATTCCAGGGGTCTTGCTTCAGATCGCTCATCAGTTCACAAGATGGTTCAGGCATCAACTCTTCAAGCAGGGAGGAGACTAGTAGAATTGGCTATTCGAGGCAAGGTAGTCGAATGGAAATGGGAAAATCAACGAGGAAGAAATAAGAAAGTCCTATCAGGAGCAATGGCAGAAGTTGACAACCTGATGAATAATCACGGTCTAGATTCTACCGACCTCGTCTCCCAGATCCATTCTGTCATCATCGGAAGGAGGCTCAGCGTCCCCCAGTCACTAAGGTATGAGATTCTGGATGCATTGTCGGAATGCGATGTAGGACTACAGAGATCCACGTATCCTAGGATTCACTTCGAGAGATTCCTGCATCGAACTGCCATCGCGGGGAAGAAGCACGGACTCTCAATGTAATCGTGGCGGGCGCGGCAGGATTCGAACCCGCGGTCCCCGGCTTAGGAGGCCGGTGCATTATCCAGGCTATGCTACACGCCCGTTCTCGCGAGCACGCACTCCTGAAGAAATCTGCCCCAAAAACGAACACTCTTCGTAGAGCCATCCGATGCCATGAAGCAGGGGAGGCTTCTGGGGAATACATGGCGAGCAATATGTCTGACCTGCCCAACCCCTACGGCGAGGACGACTTACCCGGCTCCTCCTCTGAGTCCGCTCTGGAACGCAGAGTTCGAATCAGAGACTCCCAGAGAGTATTCTGGACCAAAATTGCCACTATACGGTGGAGCGGCCTCGCCAGAATATCGATATCGTTCGCTGCTGTATTGGCTACGCTAGTCCTAGCATCTGGTCGGGGAGGGGAACTGGTGTACGTGGGTGTTGCACTTTTCACATTTCAGGCCGTTCTTTTCTTCCCTGCTATGCTGGCCTCTTCCTTCGCCCAGATGTCTGCTAGAGACCGACTACAGTTGAAAATTGGACGTACTAGATCCATGGAAGCCTATCCCGGTGTTGAGAGAATCCTAAACACGCTCCAAGAGAGAACACTCAGAGAGAGAACCAGACTGATATGTGCGTTACTTGCAGCAGGAGCGCTGAATTCTGAGGATAACTTCGAGACAGGAACAATTCTGGCGTCGATTCTCTTCGGATTGGCTGTATTCCTAGGATCAATCTCTATTATCAACACACTTCAGTTGGAACGTCGAATTCCAATGATAGACTCAGACTTCCCGTTGCTATCCATGCACGCTCCAACTCTCCATCAAAGTACTCTAAAGAGAGCTCTTACTGATTTGGTAGTCGCACATTTAGATCCGGAAACAGCGGGGGCATGGGACGATTGGGTCGTTGGCCTAGAAAACAAGGTCAGATCGAACCAAACTCCTGAATCTGCGGTAGAGCACCTACTTAGAGTACTACATCTGAATCACCTAGGTCTCCTTGATGACAGCAGACTGATATCCGAGTCCAAGAGGGTCTTCAGGGTCGCCGCAATTGATGATCTAAACAATGACGAGTCTAAGTTCTGCTACAGGACACTCAGAAGATTAATGGCACACACTAGGGCATGGCAACCAGGACTCTTCAGACTGATAGATAGGCTCGAGGATGCTGCATTGAGGGGGCATGTCTCCCTTATCGAGAGCCCATGGAGGCTCGATCTGGACATCCCCCCGAGATGCTCCCAGGGCCAAGGGGATCTGTTCGTGATGATTCATAACCACTCTGGACGAGAATCTCAGATAGAGGTAGACATCATTGCCGCTGACGGAGAACCCCACCAGCAGACACTGAGATTGAATCCTCCGGTATCCAGGCAGCCCAAGAAACGTGCAAAAATAGGAGAAGAAGGAAACGATATAGTAGACGTGCTAGGAAGACTGATTGACAACAGTCTGGTCTTATGGATAGGTCTAGCATGGCCCACCGGGTCAACAGGCCCTAAGCCAGTTCAGGTTAACATGAGGGGACCAACAGGGGAGACACTCTCGGCGTTCGTGGTCCAAACAACCCTCTCTTCAGGATTCAATCCAGAGGGAGCCACAGAGAAGATGCTCGATGCAGCAGTTGCAGTACGCAGAATCGCTATTTCCGTTGCGGATTGATATTACCTGGGGAATCTCTCACAGCGTCACGTTCTTGTGACCGAGACCTCTGCGTTAGAGAGAAAGATGGAGTCCAGGGAAGTTGTCATCATCGGTTCGGGCCCAGCAGCCCTGCGCGCAGCGATAGCCTGCGCTGATGGAGGAACGGTACCACTCATGATTGATGAGTTTGGAATTGGCTCTGCCTCGGGCTCTCACCCAGTAGCTGGATTAGCAGCCTCAATAGATGAAATGGACTCAAAATCCCATGAAGAGGACACTCTAGCCCTAGGTGGCGAAACATGTGACGAAGAGGTTGTATCTAGGACATGTAAACAGGGAGTCGAGACTTTAGCCGAACTTGAGAGATGGGGATTGGCCCTAAGACGTAGAGAAGGAGGTCTTCCACATGCATCCGCAGCACCAGGGCACAAAACACCCAGGCTAACGGGATGCGGGGACTCAACTGTTAGGGAGGTGACGAGGGTACTTGAGGAACAGGCTATCAAGAGAGGAATCCAGAGAAACGCTGACTGTATTTCTCTTAGCATAGTCTCGGACAATTCACAGGTTCGGGGGATTGTGACTCTAGATGTCCCCACTGGTAGAATAGACGCTATTCAGACCAAGGCAGTTATCCTAGCAACCGAAGGCCATCAGGGACTTTGGTCAAAACCCAGCGATGGATCAGGAACCGGCTCGGCACTCGCTATTTCTGCTGGGATCGATTTGAAGGGGATGGAAATCACTCCGAGGCATCCTCTAACGATTAGGGATTGTGGGATTCACATCCCTCTCGATGTTCTAGGCTCCGGTGGGAGAATAAGAAGAGAGAACGGAGACGATGTAGGCCCAGAGGAAGCCCTGGAAGGAGAACCCTGTGTACTCGATCTTAGACAGATGGACGCAGACGCAAAGGTTTGGTTCTCACAGACATCTATGCGAATAATGGATAGACTAGGGATTGATATTTCTAAGGACGTGATCCCTCTTTCTCCAGGAGTAGCATACACAACCGGTGGAGCACCATCCGACGCACAAGGAAGAGTTGTTTTCCAAGGTCACACAACAGAGGGCCTTCCTGCCGAGCTGTGGCACACAGGCCTATACGCTGCTGGAAGGAGCGCTCATACTGGAATGCACGGATCGAACGCGCTACCTGGGAATCTTCTACTTGACGACCTAGTATCAGGCAAAGCAGCAGGTGAGCACGCATCGAAATGGGCAACAGAAATCAAATTTGGAGGAAATACTCAGATTGAAGAGGCCATGAAGGGAGAATCAGCTAGGATCTCTTCCATAATGGGTGGCGATGGAATGGCAGTTGCCAAGTTTCACTCGAAGTTGACATCTGCAATCTCTTCCGGATCATCTAATGAGGTATCACTAGCCGAAGTAAGAGCGATAAAAGATACAGGAATCAGCCTAACTGATACCTCATCAGTCATGAACACCGAAATGGCAGAGGCTCTGCGGTTGATTGGTCTGGCGTCTGTCGCTGAAGCGATTCTTACTTCTGGGTGAGGAATATGGAAGATGGCCCAAGCATCTTCACAATGATCATCCAAGGGGAGATTCCATGCCACAAGGTATACGAGGACGACTTGATATTTGCATTTCTGGATATCAATCCATCTAGTCCTGGCCATACGCTAGTGGTACCCAAAGAGCCAGCCAGGACTCTTGATGAACTGAGCGATGATTCTGCGCAGGCCATCGGTAGGGCCCTGCCTAGGATATCAAAGGCAGTCCTGGAGGCCACTGGGGCATCTGAGTTCAACGTAATTCAAAACAACGGCCCGAATGCATTCCAGAGCGTATTCCACGTTCATTTCCATATCATCCCGAAGATGGAAGATGGCAGAGGACTCTCATTCCCATTCAAACCCTCGTCGATAGATCACGAAGATGGAGCACGACTATCATCTTCAATCAGAGATTTGCTGAGTCTTCCGCCCTCTCAATAATCAAGACCTCTCACCCCATCCGAAACCCGTGTCGGATATGCAGGATGCACCCGATATCGAACCTGAGCTGTCTAGCGGAGCAATGAAGCTTAGAAGGAAAAAACTCGACAATCTCCCTTGGGACCATACAGGAAGACACCCAGGAAATCCATACTTCTGGAAGATTATCCTCATTCTGATAGGCGTAGGACTTAGATATATTTTCAGAAGGAGTCACTATGAGAAGATACCAGATTTCGAAGGAGGCAGAGTGATATCTTCGATGCACATTAACGGATTGGTAGATCCTGCCACTTTGGTCCATTCCCAGGATAGAAGAATAATATCTATGGGGAGACACGATCTGATGACAATGCCACTAGTTGGCTGGTTCTCAAGAAGAATGGGATCACAACCAGTAATCAGGAAGTCAGAGATAGAAAACGGGGTTTCCGATGAAGAATACGCTAGAAAAATCAACGATAGGACCCTTCTCACGATGACTAATTGTATTGCTTCGGGATACAATGCTATGGTAATGCCCGAAGGCAAGTCTCACCAAGATCCACATCTCCACCGTTTCAAGACTGGTCCGATGAGATTTGCTCTAAATGCAGCCTCAATAGCGAAACACAGAGGCCTCCCAAATCCTGCCCTTCAGCCTGTGGGATTGCACTTTAGGTGTTACCACTGGTTTAGAACAGATGTCTTTGTCGAATTCCAGGAACCAATCCCCGTCCTAGCTCCAGAAGTCTCAGGAGCTCCTGAGAGATTGTCCGCAGGGATATGGGAAGAACCACCATCGGATCAAGTTCATTATCTGAGGGACACTCTATTTTCATCTCTTTCAGAAGTAACTCCAGATGCTCCGGATTGGGAAACGTACCGTGCTTGGCATCTGATAGGACACATCAAGGCGAATACTTCCAATTCCCAGCTGAAATCATTCAGAGACGAGGTTCTTGCTGCTAGAGAAGTTAGAGCCGCATTGTCTGACGGGCAGACTAAGGAGGACCTGATGGCGCCCGCTATCGAGGCTGCCAAAATTCTGAATGATGATCAGCTAGATGGCCGAGCATTGACTGGAATCAAGTTAGACTCCAGAATAGCCTGGACTAAATCTGCAATTGGAATTTTTCTGATGATTCTAATGTCTCCAATCACACTCCCCTCCACTGGTATTCAGGCATTTTTCGCTTGGTATCTTGGAGATAGAACCGACGAGGGAATAGATGCAAGGACAACTTACCACTTTCTAGCTGCGATGTTTTCACCAATACTGTTCTGGCTCCCGTTGGCAATAGTCACAGCATTCCTAATGTATCCACCTTCCTCGTTGAGCATCGCCATAGCTATGTCTATTTTGTTGATAATACATTTCTCAAACTTAGTTTTCTTGTTTGGCTATGATTGTTGGTCAGACTTCTCAACTTCCAGAAGGAGAGCAAAACTCGCTTCTTCTGACAGAGGAAAGAGACTCGAAGAATTGATTTCAGATGTGAAAACCAATCTCAACTTGCTCTAAATAGGACGACCTTTTGGAGTATTTGTGAATCACAACGAGGCTGCAGACAGTATTCGGTCATGGTTGGACAGTGAGAGGCTGGAGGCAAGAGAGGTGAAAGATCCTCAGGCCATAATCCACCTTCATGTTAGATACCCCCCAACTAAGCAAGGTCATCTGTTCAATATTGTAATTCCCAAGAAGAGAAATTTGGTATTGTTATACTCCATTACAAGAGTAGATGAGGGACAGCAGGAGTCAATGCGTGAAATGGCTAAAGAAGACTCAGAGTCATGGGAGGAATGGCTACACGATACTAGAATCAGAATGACATCGTCTGACTTAGATTGGGTTCTCCATGTCGGGAGAAGCAAGGAGGGAGTCGCAGGCCCACTCCAGGCCTTCAATCTCTCCAGGCCAGTTTGGCTGGATGGACTTACTCAGAATGAATTTATGCAGAGTATGAGAAGAGTTTGGCTAACCAAGCTATCATTGATTCACCAGATAAAATACGGCTTTGGAAACGGGAAGGGGAAACCAGGCCCAGTGGATGATTGGGAAGGGAAGACAGGCAGAAAATCCCCTCAATCTCCTACCAGACATTCAGAGATTGATACTGACGAGACAGGTGGGTTTGGGAAGGATTTTGACCCACTGGAATGGGCCTAGTTCGCCATCCCGATTAAGTGACCATAATGGGTATAGGTTAAGTATTCGAGAAAGTCGAATGGAGACGATGCATACCTCACGACATCTTACTAACGATCGTATATCTACCAAGAAGAGCGGTTTAGCGATTGTCGTGCTAATGCTCGTGAGCCTCCTTGCCACATTCTCACCGCAGGCTAGTGCGAGCGAAATTGTTCTGACCGATCCCATAGAAGTCGTCCAGAGCGGTGTTCACAATGATAGAATGATGTCCATGGATGCAGACTCATCTGGAAACGTCCACGTAGTCTGGAGCCGCAATACGAACCACCTCTACTACAAGATGCTAGATCCAAGGGGGGAGACGCTGATTGCCGAGACTCAAATCTCTGATCCAGGAGCTCATCGAGCCTGGCATCCAGACATCAGAGTAGACAATGATGACATGGTCCACGTTGTTTGGACGGACAAGGCAAGTCAGTACAAGATCATGTACACCCTATTGGATCCTTCATTGGACGATCAGAGCGGCGATGCGTCTCTGGACTCGGTACTTTCCGTGGTTCCAGACGATTACGAGGTTGCAAACAATCCTCAGAACAGAGACTGGCCTGCAATAGACGTAGATTCTGAAAATAATCCACATATTGTATGGGAAGACTCGTTCGAACCATTGGAACTATACTATCAACAATCTCAGATTTACTACAAGATGATGTCAATTGATCACGTCGCTAGAATGGTAATAGTGGAGATTGACAGCACACTGTTGACCCCTATCCTTGGACAGAAGGGTCACCCAGATATCGCCGTTGACGTAAACGACTTCGTTCAGATAGTGTGGGATGATACTAGGGGCGGTCAAGTAGAGATGGTTGTCCCTATCGATACATCTGGCTCTATGAATGCAGAATGGGCTGATATGTGTGCTGTATTCTATGGAGGGAACTTTGCGAGCGGCGGGTATTTCGTGGGTCTAAAGCCCATGCTTGTCAGTGCCAATATGAGTGTATACGAAACCCTCTATGCACTAAGCGGCAATTGGCCAGCAGCAGCGACCAGTGGAAACTGTGCCGACGCTTACCAGACCGGAGGATCTGGGAGCCAGGGCCCGAGAAACACTCCTCTAGGTCCTGGAGACTCCTCCGGAGGGATCAGAGAACTCACTGAGGTGGTTTACAACAACCAGGCGACCAACCTACCCGCTGATGGCGGTTACTACAGCGAGTTCTGGGGGCCTGCAGCAACTTGGGCCTGCCTATCCTACAGAGATGTCCAAGGAAGGCAGGGACTTTCTGCAAACCCCCCAACAGCTCTGGACCATCGATGGAATGACAATGCCACGAGGGTTGTAATTCCAATTTCTGACGAAGGACCATACGGAGGGACGCCAATGGACAACGACGATACGCAGAGCATCAATCAGGCCCACGACGCTTGTGTTTTGGCTCAGACAAAGCCATATCCTCTCTGGGCAGGCTCCGACACTTCTGTAGGAAGTTACATGCTTGATCTTGCCCAGTGCCCTGTGGGGTCAGGACTGAACACTAGGTCATGCAGCGGGGCTACGACTCGAACAACTTCCGCAGAGGGCCAAATGTATCAGTTCCCAACAACCGCAGGCTCCTCGTCGGAGCTCGAGATAATGGTAGAGGCAATGGTATACTTAGCTACGAATAACTCTCGAGAGATCTACATGACTGTTCTAGACCCTCACTCGCTTCTAGAGAATCCATGGCCTGGTTGGACTAGAGGCGATCCAGGTACAGAATCTAATCAGCAAGGAGGTTACTATACCGAGGATTTGGGTCCTTCAGAGGATGAACAGGGCTACGGACATCTGGTTGTTGTGAATGATACCCAGATTACAAACAACCCTGCTTACAGCCTACACCCCTCAATAGCAATAGACACATCAGGAAATACGCATCTCGCATGGCAAGATGGCCGACTATATCCTGGCTGCTCAGGGCCGACAGGTGGTATCGATATCGAAGGCGCCTACGAAGTATACTACACCAGACTCAGACTAAGAGGTGCTGCAGAATGGGACGGAGTCCCCGAGGGTCTACCAGCATACGGGATTAAGCAAATCGCTTCAAGCGCGATTTCGAACTCTGAGCAATGCGAGGGTGCTAGCGAAGAATTCCCGTTTGCGCCAAGCTCTGTAGCCCCTTCTATCTTGACCGACTCCTTCGACAATGTCCACCTGGCTTGGATAGACTACAGCAATACTGAATGGCAGGAGACAATTATGTATGCCAGACTAAACAATACCAACGAGGAGTACCCGCAGGGATTCCCATTGAATTCTGCAGCCTCTTCGATACTGGACCCATGGGAGATACAAGAAGTCACCAACTGGTCTTCCGACAAGCTAGGACCAGCACCCTGCCAGCCAGAGTGCAATACCGCCGACGGACACCATCTGTTCCCTGACTTCAATCTCGATCGCGGGATGCCTCCTGCATTCGCCAACGATCTCGGTAGTGGAGCACATATCGGATGGTCAGACAAGAAGTGCGACTGGGACGGTCAGAATGCGAACAAGTGGACTCTTTGCTACGTACACGTGCTGACTGGCCTAGTGGACCTCTCACTGGCCTGTGACGAAAAGATACAGGCAAATCCGAATATTGAGGGATACCCGTACGATTGCCCTTCAGACGCTGAGACATTCTACCATACCATTCAGCCAGGAGAACTTACAACGTTCAACATCACAATAGCTAATCCCACCCCAGGGCCCGCGGAATTGGTCCAGGATACGTTCACCATAACAATGGAGGGCGTTCCAAATAACTGGACTGCAACACTATTCTACACGACCAACAATACCCCGATTTTTGACTCAACTAAGATTTTCCTCGAGGGCGGAGCCATAGATCCACTTTACCTAAGAGTCAGAACACCCACAATCTATCAGGCTAAGAGCGACGAACTTGCTCAGATAAGCATCATCGCAACCTCGCAAAAGGACCCAGCTATCCGCAACAAGCTAACCTTGCTAACTCTGATGGATGTTGTCCATGGAATAGAACTTGATACGAGCCATTTCCAAGTAGATGTTGAGCAGGGCAAATCGGCAGTCTTCTCAATTTCGATCAAGAACACTGGAAACGTTTTCGATACGTTCGCATTCTACGACCCGGCTACACTGGACGGACAAAACGAGTGGGCACTTCCGTTTGGATGGGGGATAGACTTCCCACTGTCGCTATCCTTGGATCCAGGTCAATCCGTAACTAGGAATCTAAAGGTCAGTGTCCCTGAATCCCAGGACCCCGGCACCTTTGCCATATACCTGAAGGGATGGTCAACCGGCGAGCCTGTCTTGTCTGTCGATAGAGGGACATTCGATGTACTAGAGTTATGGATAAACGTCTCAATAAGGACAACTGGGAACATTGTATTCGATATCGGGGATACAAAACTGTACGTTCTTCCCGGGGAGTGTGCCAGATTCCCTGTTCAGGTGAACAAGTACTTTACTCCAGGGAGTCTAGTTTTCACAACTCCCGGCGCACCGATGGAGAGGCCAGAAGAGGCAGATATCAACTCATGGAGGTTCGATCACTGGACAGTGGACTTGGACTTCTCAGAATGGCCGGGGGGATCTTCATCTGCTGATCAGGATATCTACTGGGCAAATGTGGGTAACACATACACAGTCACAGCCGAGATGTGCTCTCCGTTCAATGCAACCGCTGGAATTGGGGAATCTGTCACAGTCCGTGCGCATCTGGATGGCTCCCCGAAAGTTCGTGACTCTGTGCTAATTCTGACTAATGTTGTTCAGAGGTACGAACTAGAATCCTCAGTACCTGAGACTATACTAGACCTATACCCCGGTCAGTCCTACCAAATGAACACCACAATCTCCAACCTAGGCAACGGCCAAGACAGGTTCGATGTCACAATCGAGTCCATAATTGACGATAAAGGAGCGGCTCACGTTTGGGACATGTACATCCCGAGGATATTGTTCGAGGAATTGAACAGAGACGAGTCACAGACCGTTCCAATTTACATCAACGTCCCAGTTCAGACCTTAGCTGGTGATTACACCATCACATTCAACGTCCTGAGTGAGGAGCCCTATGAGGGAACTAGAGTTCAGGATCAGGTGGTACTCAGAGCTACCATAATCGAGTTCCACGATATGCAAATTTCTCTGGATCCGTTGGTGGAGAGCAAAATCAAGACCACGGCCCCAAGCAGAATCGTAAGATACACTCTCAACGTCTCAAATTATGGAAACGTGGCTGATCAGCCTACGATCCACAACCACACATACGATGATGTGAACAAAATCTGGTCCGTGAGTCCGGGCCTGGGTTCTCTCAGCACATGGGAAATAGACTACGCTCTCTTGGAAGGGTTCGGTAGCGAGTTCCCGCTTGAGAAGCCATGCGTAGAACTAAATGTCGAGGAGGAGAACCAAATCAACCAGCAAGTCTCCCAGGGAGAAGGACCCGACTATTGCTATGTAACCGCAGGAAATACCATCACACTTCCCATGATGGAGCCCTATACTACTCTGCAACTAGTTGTCATCGTCACCGTGGCTCCCGATGCATCGCTGGTTGACAGAAATCTCGGAATCAAGGTCCTATCCATGCACGGCTCTTCTGACGAGGGCGGTGATTTCGATGAGACTGAAGTTTGGACTGACTCGTGCACATTGGATAGCAACTCTGACGGTATCCCCGACAATCCCGCTCCCGATTGCGATACGAATGAGCAGGTCCTCGAGATGCGCCTCAGAGCTCCCGATCTAGTTCTAGAGAGCGTGGTCGCTCTAGACAGAGAAGCCGCGATTGGAGAGATGCTCTCGGTCAATGTATACATCACAAACAGAGGAAACGCACACGCCGCTGACGTCAACATCATCCTTTGCAAGGATCAGTCCGAATCTGACATCAAGAGGAACGGATGCAAGGAGGAGAACATTGTCTACAGGCAGATTGTAAATGCTATCATGCCAATAGGGCAGTCCGAATCAGATCTGTCAGACCCGATTACCCTGCTATACATGGTCGAAGCCGGCAACCACGATATCGTAGTCGTAGTAGATCCTGACAACAATATCGTGGAAACCGACGAGAGTAACAATATCGAGAAGATAGGGACCATGAAATCTCCACTCGGAGCAATCGATGTAGGCAGAGAGATTGTAGTTAGATACTCTGTTCCGGTTATTATCATAGGAGCAACCTTCTCCCTATTCGGAGTCGCAGGCTTCGTAATCTGGGGGAGGAGGGTCGAGGCACTCGCTAGATTCTCAGAACTGAGTAGTCTATTGCCAGGTTCAGATGATGATGACCTAGTGTTCTGAGGTTTACTTAGCCATCCACCATGGAAGCGGCATTGACTCTCTGCCAGAGACAAAGGAACCAGAATTGGTCGCGAAATCCCTCATTAGTTTCTCTCTCAAAGCATCCAAGTCCAACGGTCTTCGGGGGTTCCTCATCATGGCGTGTGCAAGCTGCCTCTCTTCGTAAGATTCGAAGCCCCTTTCCAGACTCGGAGAGACCTTGTGCATTACTTGCTGATGAAGCGCGATTATCGAATCTCTCTGTCTGTCAACACTCTCCAACGCCGCATCCAACTCTGACAAGATCCCCATCGCATCTACTATCGGTAGGCTCTTCCTGGAACTAATCTTGCCCAAAACACTCTCCAGATTGTCGGGAAGACCTCCGGAAAAACTCACCCCTCGAGGCATCTTCCTATGCTCGGCTCTGAAAAGGTCGGGCCCCAAATCCAGACGAATCGAGAACGACTGATTGACTCTGTACACTTTCTTAGGGGGGCCACCCTTGTCCGACTTCTTCATTTCCGAATCTACGAATCCAGCTTCCTCCAGGACCTTGAGGTGTTTTACAACCGCCTGTTGGCTGACGTCAAGCAACTCGGAGAGTTGCAATGGGTAGTGAGGCTCCTTTACGAGATGTCTGAGAATCGATCTCCTAGTAGGATTCTCCAGAATACTCAGAGACTCATCGAAGCCCACCACCACTTACCAACTCAAGGTTGGGTAGTCAACGTCCTCTAAAAACCCAATCTAGAATTTATTGTGACCATATGCGGTTCAGTTCATCCCTCGTCCCACGACTTCCATGACTCGCCATCCTTCTCGTTTGAAGCATCAGTAGATATGGTAGAAGGAGGTTGTCGATTGGTATCTGAGAACGGATTCGGCGCCTCTGGAGGCTTCTGATCGCCTTCCATATCACTTTGGGCATTTCCTATTATCACTCGACCGTCATCAATTATTACGAATTGGTCCGGCGCCTTCCTTTTGTCAGTCCATACCATGATTGCTAGTACAAATCCAACCAGGCCAATCGGGGAACCCAGGCAACAGCCTATGTAGAACAAGTAAGTCCATACGATTCCGCTTAATTTGTTCGCAGAGTCCTCATCGTCAACAAGCCAGAGCGTGGTCGTACCAAGATTCTCCAATGTGTACTCTCCTCCAATATTCTCGAAGACTCTTACAACAGAAAATGAAGTCCCATTTCGCTCATCATAACGATCAAACTCTAGCGCTCTAGCCCCTCTACCCGGCAATTCGTTACCCTGACTGTCTGTCAATATCAGATCTGCATCGGGTGAGCCGTCATCGGACACCCTAAGTGCCGAGACCAAGATAGAGCTCTCTATCTCGAACGTAATCGAATCACCTGGCTCCAGTTTCACTAGAGAGTTACTCTCCGGATTGTACAGCTCGTTGTAGTCGTCGAATACTTGCCACAAAGAAATCACGGCCATCAGCAGTAGGGCCGCGGAGGAAGCGGTGGTGATCCTGGCCCAAGCCCTCTTCCTGTCGGTCACAATCCTCCCTCCGGGCACTCATCTATCAGGCTTTTTTCAGTAAGTTATGCCCATTGTGGCGAGCTTCTCTGGTAGGTAAGTATCAGTGACGAAGTCTAGACCGTACTTTGCCAGAGACTGCTGCTCCGCTTTTTTCCCTATTTCTTGCATCAGTTGGATCTGCTCTTGCCACCAACCAGTAGCGAATCTTGGATCACTCAATTCTGCCTCCAGTGCATTCAGGTCCTGTTTTGTCAAATCGTCACTTGGAAGGTCGTAGGCTAGTATATCATCGGCTGTTATCCCTAGATATGTTGCCTCCTTAGTAGCTAAGTATTCTGAGATATGAGCAGTTTTGATTGCTCCATAGGCTATGCTAGCATAGATCCTGAATGACCAGGGGTCGCAGTCTGCGAAGACCAATATCGGCTTGTTCCACTCATCACTCATTCTTCTCATAATCCTCCTAGTAGACCTTGCCGGTTGACCCTTTAGATGGACTAGAGCGCACCTCGCCTCCTCATCGAAACCATTCTCTACTAGCCTGTCGAACATTCCACCAGTCTCTATTGCCATCACGAAGTCGATATCCTCTTCCACCATCCTAAGCTTCTCTGACTCTACGTTATACGGAACCCCGTATCCAGAATCACCTACGTCGTCTCTACAGTTAATCCTCATCCAGTCTCCTCTACGATTCCTCTCCTCAAAGGTGACGTTGCCGATGATTCTCGCACCGTCCTCCTCAGGCCTCAGACCGAAGTCCTCTCT
>LUMU01000049.1_pt1 | contig 24380 bp, 29 predicted proteins | sample 729751 | NCBI WGS metagenome assembly LUMU01 (sample SAMN03860300, study PRJNA289734) | marine metagenome | biome: seawater column; feature: ocean; material: water; isolation source: Red Sea water column Station 192 - depth 100m | place: Saudi Arabia: Red Sea | collected 2011-10-15 | depth 100 m
TAATATTCCGCATGAAAGCATTCTTAAACTATGAGTATATGATTACTCCAGGTGTTCTTAAGATTCTGTCTTATATCGGAATGGTATTAGCAGTTATCGTTGGCCTATTCACCGCATTTACAGCTGATTTCATGGCTGGAATTGGAACTGCGGTTCTTGGCCCAATTGGCGTGCGTATTTACGCAGAACTAATGCTCATTATTTTTGAGCTACATAAAGAACTCAAAAAAATAGCAAGCAAGTAGTAGAAAATTATTGACTATCAGTTGGGTAATTGGTATAATAGCTAGCACATGAACGTTAGTTTAATATCAATTACTCAGCCTTTTCTTTCAGACCTTAAAAATCCAGAAGATATCATTGCGTATTGTGCGAGAGTTTCAAACCCAAACAATCAACTAAATACCGAAACTGCCCCAAAACTACTAAAATTTTTAGTAAAGCATAAACATTGGTCGCCATTTGAAATGGTAGACATGACCTTAGAAATCAAAACCAGCAGGGCAATTGCAGCACAAATTTTAAGACATCGCAGCTTTTCTTTTCAAGAGTTCAGCCAAAGATACTCGCAAGCACAAGTTTTAGAAAAACTAGAACTACGCAAGCAAGCTGCAAAAAATAGACAAAGCAGCACAGACGAGTATCAAAACTCGACGCTACAAGCAAAAGTTAGAGAGCATGTCGCAAAGGGAATCAGCTTATATAATAATTTAATTGAAGATGGTGTAGCAAAAGAGTCTGCGCGAATGATACTACCTCTCACAGTTGAAACAACTATGTATATGAAAGGCAGCATAAGAAGCTGGGCACATTATATTGATTTAAGAACAGAAGAAAATACGCAAAAAGAACACCGCGAGATTGCAGAGGCATGTAAAGAAATTTTTAAAGAAAACCTACCAACAGTTAGTGAAGCATTATGGAATTAAAAAAAGTATTAATTACAGGAATTTTAGGGCAAGACGGCGCAAATATGGCAAAGTATTTGCTTGATACTGAAGATGTATTAATTTACGGTATGATGCGCAGAACATCAAACGTTAATGAAACAAATATTTTAGAATTTAAAGACGACGAAAGATTTTCTTTAGTTTATGGAGATTGATGTAAATACTCTCGGCGTTATCAGATGTCTTGAGGCAATCAGAAAGTTCAAGCCAGAGTGTAGATTTTATAGTGCAGGAAGCTCTGAGGAGTTAGGAGACGTTGATTATTCTCCGCAAGACATTAAGCACCCAATAAAGCCAAGAAGCCCGTACGGAGCGTCTAAAGCGGCAGCAAGGCATATTGTCAAAGTTTACAGAGAATCATATGATCTTTTTGCCATACACAGTATTTTATTTAACCATGAAGGTTTAAAGCGCGGAGAAGAATTTGTAACAAGAAAGATTACTAAGTCTGTTGCAAAAATAGCCACCTCAATAGCAAATAATGAAAAATTTGAACCTTTGAAATTAGGGAATTTAAACTCTAAAAGAGATTGGTCAGATTCAGAAGATTTTGTAAGAGGCATATGGATGATGTTAAATCAAGAAGAACCTAAAGAATACATTTTATCCAGCGATGAAACTCATACTGTGAAAGAGTTTGTTGAAAAAGCGTTTGAGTATGCAAGTATTCCTGGATATTGGCAAGGCGAAGGTTTATCTGAAAAGTTTTTGTACGAAGGAAACTTTACAACAAGCACTCCGTTAGCAGAAGTTAGTGAAGAGTTCTATCGTCCTTGTGAAGTAGAACTACTTTATGGCAATTCATTTCCCGCAAGAAGTGAATTAAACTGGGAGCCAAAAATTTCATTTGACAAACTAGTGCAACGCATGGTAGAATACGACCTTGAGTTAGAACATGCCAAGAGGTAGAAAAAAAACTTTCGAGCAAAAGCTAATCGAAAAATTAGTAGCTTGCCCACATCCCTCCGCCCCAAAGTCAGAGCGTGAAGCTTTTTGGGGCAGAGAGATGAAAATACTAAAGTCTGTATTCAAAGAATTTCCAGACAAAGAGTTTTGGGAAAAAGTAACTTTTGAAAAAAAATTTAAAAGCCTAGCTACTGTACTAGGAGAAGTAGGCAAAGTGTTTGTTTTAAGAAAATATAGACAATTTCATTATAAGCCAAGAGTTATAGAACAAACTAAAGTTTATGACAAAAAGTTTGGCGAAGATTTAGAACTAGAAAAAAAGAAGAAGTCAGTAAAGGATTATTTTAATGAGTAAAGAATTATTAACAGCAGAGGAACAAATAGAAAGCTTTTTGAATGACAAAAAGAACAAAAAATACCATTATAATCATTTAAATCCAGAAGATTATAAAGTTTCATCAGGCAGTCTCAATTTAGATCTTGCAATGGACGGCGGGCTAGGTTGTGGTATACACAGATTTACAGGAGTAAACGAAGGCGGCAAAACAAGTTGTGCACTTTCTTTTGCTCGACATTTTCAAAAGCATTTTGGAGATGTTGGTAAGATTATTTATTTTAAAGCGGAAGGTAGATTGTCAAACGAAATGGTCAAGAGGTCAGGAGTAAGCACAGAAGAAAGAAACTGGTGTGTTATTTCATGCAACATTTTTGAAAAAGTATTTGATCTAATTCGCGATCTTGTACAAAATAACCAAGAAGGAAGAAAATACATGTTTATCATTGACAGTATGGACGGATTGTGCCGTCAAGCTGATTATGACAAAGCTTTTGGTGATGCTGAGCAAGTTGCAGGTGGAAGCTTGATTTCATCAGTATTTTTAAAAAAGCAATCACTACCAATTGCCATGAATGGACATGTTGCGATTATCACAAGTCAAGTACGCATAGAAATACCTACTGGATTTAGCAGAACAGGAGCAAAACCAAAATCCGCAGGTGGTCACGCAGTAAAACATTACGCAAATAACATTCTAGAATTTGAAGAAAGATACAATGCAGATATTTTTTGGGAAAATCCTAATGCAGAAACAGTAGATAAAAAAGGCAACCCAACTGGACACCAATGCAAAATTACTTTTAAAAAGAGTGTTAATGAGAAAACTGGCGCAAAAGTACGTTATCCAATTAAATACGGCAGAACAAATGGTAATTCTATTTGGGTAGAGCGCGAATTAATTGACATGATGTTGCTTTGGGATTATTTTGAAAAGAGTGGCGCATGGATTAAGTTTTCCGAAGACATTTACGAGCAGTACAAAGATATGGGTTTACCAGAAAAAGTTCAAGGAGAACCCAAACTACTCAGCTTGCTTGAAGAAAACAAAGAGCTTACGGCAGCGCTAATACAAAACTTCAAAGAAGATATCCTAAAATCGTAATATGGAATTTCAAACTATTGACGGAAAAGTAAAGCGTGTCAAAAATTTAAAAAAACGTATTATAAATTGGGAAGCTTCAAGCAGAAGCAAAAGGCAAAAAGCTGTAAAAGATTTTTTAAAAGATTATTGGTACAATCATGTAACATTTGAAGAGTTTCCAGTTGTTGGCACAAGACTAAGTTTAGACTTTTACAATGCCAATAAAAGAGTCGCAGTAGAAGTACAAGGCTCACAACATACAAAATATAATAAATTTTTTCATGGTGGACACAAAAATAATTATCTTGAACAACTCAAACGAGACCAAATCAAAGCAGAATTTTGCGAAGTTAACGATATTATTCTTGTAGAAATCTATGATTCAGACATAATTAACAAATCTTTGTTTAAAAAGTTTGACGTCACCCTATAAATAGTGTAAAATATATACATGAACAACCAAGATATTGATCCAGACAATTTACCATCTTTTCAATTACCCGATTCTGTATTAGATGAAATATACGAGCTTACTGGTAATGGAGATCAGCACAACAAAGGATTTGTGATGGCTTATGTCTCTGCAGATGGCAGACCCTTGGTTTATGCAAGGTCCGAGACACAGATAATTGAAATGGGCCTAAGAAAAGCAATTGAAAAGTATCTTTATCAAGTAGAAAAGCTAGAAGATGCAATTCATCCCGAAGGCGGAGAAGAATAACTCTTGACTTTCGACATTAGATAATATATAATTTCCCACATGATTTTTTCGCTTGAGCTAGAAAAGCAATTACTAGCTGGATTAATAAAGTATCCACACAAATATTCAGATATATCAACCCTCACAAGTTCTGAGGATTTTTATTCTAAGGATACTATTGTCCATAAAACAATATATAATACTCTTTCGCAAGCAATTGAGCAAGGAGAAGAAATCAATGAAACAATGCTTGCCCATAGAGTTACCTCTTTAGGTATTTCTTTTGAAGATAATATTAGCGTTGGTGATTATATATCCTCTCTTGCCCTACAAAAACTAAGTGAGTCCACAATAGTTAACGTTGCACGAGAACTTAAAAAACTTACAGTTAGACGACAACTTGCAGAATGCGGAAAAACTATTGCAAACGCTATGCACAAAATGGACGCATCAGAACCATTTAACAAAATTATTGCAAAAGCTGATAAGTTATATAACGGACAAATAAATTTATATGACGTAGGAGAAAGAAAGCCAGAAAACATATTTGAAGAAATGAAAGAACTTGTTGAGTTCAGAGGAAATAATCCTATTAGTGAATTTGGCATGATGGGGCCTCACAAGCGAGTTAATGAACTTTATGGTTCACTATTAAGGCCAGGAAATATTACGGTTATATGTGCTCGAGCAGGCGTTGGTAAAACACAATTTTGCATGGACTATGCAACAAAAGTCAGTGCAGAATATGAAGTGCCAGTATTACACTTTGATAATGGTGAGATGAGCAAAGAAGAATTAATCATAAGGCAATGTGCAGCATTATCAAAAGTTCCAGTACATTTGCTAGAAACTGGTATGTGGAGACAAGCAGGAGAAGCTGTTGTTAAGAAAGTCAGGTCAGTATGGGAAAAAATCAGTAACATGAAATTCTTTTATTATAATGTTGCGGGTATGTCGTCAGAAGATATGATAAATTTGCTTAAAAGGTTTTATTTTTCGGAAGTTGGCAGAGGCAAAGAAATGATTTTCTCATTTGACTATATTAAAACTACGTCTGAAAGCAATGATAAAAACAGATCAGAATGGGAGCTTGTAGGTAACATGGTTCAACGATTTAAAGATTGTATTCACAGAGATATTAAATTTGATGGCGAGCCAGTAATTTCTATGCTCACAAGTGTTCAAAGCAACAGACAAGGAATCGTAAACAATCGTCGTGCAGAAAATATTGTAGATGATGAGTCTGTGTTTTCATTGTCTGATCGAATCGTGCAATTTGCCTCTCATGCTTTTATTCTTCGTAAAAAGACAGAAGATGAAATGGAGGCAGAGCCAAACTTTGGTACGCACAAATTAAAATGTGTTAAGTATCGTCATTTAGGTCAAGATGTAAACGGGGCTGTCAATCCAGTTAGAATGCCAGACGGTAGTTTACAACAAAATTATATTCACCTTGACTTTAATAATTTTCATATTAGTGAAAAAGGTGATTTAAGAGATTTAGTTCGATATCTCGGACAACATCCAGAAATTGAAGAAGATGGAGAATAACGTAGACGTTAAATCAGTATTGGAAGAATTAGGCTACAAACTTGTGGATTGTGGCGATTCTTGGAGAACAAGCGCGATTTACAGAGGCGGAGATAATCCAACCGCAGTAAAAGTGTATAAAAATACTGGAGTGTGGACAGATTATGTTCATACAAATAAAAGTATGCCGCTTGCAGCTTTAGTACAAAGAACACTAAATACTAATGACCCAAAGATATTAAATAAATATATAAGCACTGAAAAAAACAGTTTATATACATATAATAATAACACATCTAAAATTCAAATGGAAGAAACATATTCAGAAGAACACTTAGAAAGATTGTTACCGCATTATAAGTTTTACAATTCTAAAAATATATCAGATGCGACACTAAAGTTTTACAAGTGTGGATTGGCAACCACTGGAGCCATGAACAAAAGATATGTTTTCCCGATTTATAATGAGTCGGGAAAAATCTGCGGATTTTCTGGCAGAGACGCAACAAACTACAGCGACAGACCAAAGTGGAAACACATGGGCAAAAAAACAAGCTGGAGTTACCCATTGTATATTGGTCGCGATAAAAAGCTTGAAATATTTGATTCAATTTACAAAAACAAAGAAGTAATTTTAGTTGAAAGTATTGGAGACTCAATGGCGTTATACGAAAATGGATACAAAAATAATTTAGTTACTTTTGGTTTAGACTTGTCTCCTAAATTGTTAACAACTTTGGTTACACTTAATCCAAAAAATATTATTATTGCCACTAACAATGACTCGTCGTCGCAAAATAATCGAGGCTTACAAAGCGCTGTTAAAATATTTTTAAAATTAATAAAATATTTTGATATAGACGGAGTTACAATTCAACCTCCAATTAAAAATGACTTTGGCGCAATGCAGGAACAAAATGTTGATTTTGATTCGTGGTACAATAAAAAGCGCGATAAAAAAAGAATGTACAAATATATATTAGATTGTTCAAAAGATTTGCCAAAAACACTTGTAACACCAACAAGTAAAAAATTAATTCAATCAAGGTTAAATGAATAAACTTTCCGCGAGTAGAATCAAAGTAGCTCAAACTTGCTCTTGGCAGTATTGGGCTAAATACATTTTAAAGTTACCAGACAAGTCTAATGACGGCGCTAAACGAGGTAGTATATGCCACTTAGTATTCGAATGTCTCGGTAATCCAAGACACAAAAAGCATTATACTAAAATACTTAAAAGTAAAAATATTTTTGCGTCTGAACCCGTAAAAAGACTTGTATTAAAACATGCAAGAAAAGAACAAGTAGATGACCAAGAAAATATTGACTTAATAAAAGACATGACTCTCAACGGCTTGAACTATGACTTTTTTGGTAAAGAGAATGGTAAGCCAACAAAAAGTATTTCAGAAAAAGAATTTAATATAGAAGTTGATGAAGACGGTAAGAAATACGCTATAAGAGGATTTATAGATAAACTATTTTTATACAAAAAGAAAAGTTTAGCAGTCATTCGCGATTTTAAAAGCAGCAAACAAATATTCAAAGGTAAAGAAATTACAAACAACTTGCAAGATTTAATGTATTCGCTTGCGGTCAAACACTTATACCCCGAATATTTAAAAAGGCAGTCTGAGTTTGTATTTCTTAAATTTGATCTAAATAAAGATATTTTTGGAGAGTTTGGAAAAGGACTATTAAAAATGGTAGAAGTTACCGACGAAGAGTTGGAAGGCTTTGAATATGAACTAACAGAAATACAAAAGTATTTAGACAACTTTACTATACACCATGCTAAAAGTAATTATGCATCAGATCAAGATTATCCCAAGGATGGCACATTTGGAGGGCCACTAGTATGCGGAAAAGAAGGCTATAAAAAACGCAGGGGAGAGTTTTTACTAGATGCGGAAGGATGTAAAATAGAAAACTACATTTGCTCTGTGCGTAAGCCTATGGAATACTATGTTCTACTTGATAAAGATGGTAAAATTATAGGCTCCAGCTTTAAAGATGATAAAAAAAGTTTACAAGCAAAAAAGAAAAAAGGCCAAAAGATAGAGCTACGAAAATATGAAGGTTGCCCAAAATGGCAATATAATGATTGACATACAACATGTGTTGTGTTAATATATACGCATGTTGCCGTTATTTAAGAGTCATTTCTCAATCGGAAAGTCAATATTAACATTATCGCATCCGAGCAAGTGCACAGAAGATGGGTCGGACAGTATATTCAAATTAGCTGTTGACAATAATTTAAATCAAGTTATTCTAGTAGAAGATTCTTTTAATGGATTTTTAGAAGCAAAGAGAAACTGCGAGGATTTAAATCTTCAACTTGTTTTTGGGCTTAGATTTACAATAGCCGAAAACATAGATGAAAAATTAAGCAAAGATAACAATAACAGACACAAGATTATTTTGTTTGCTAAAAATGATGATGGAATCAAAGCTTTATACAAAATTCATAACCGCGCTTTTGCAAGAGGCTTTGGCCACTTAAATTATGAATATTTGAAATCAGAATGGAACGACAACTTAAAATTGATTGTACCATTTTATGATTCTTTCATAGCAACTAATTTAACTTCTTTTTCTAACTGTATTCCTGACTTTAGTTTTTGCAATCCAGTATTTTTTATAGAGGATAATGGATTGTTACTAGATGAGGTAATATTACCAAGCGTACAAAAGTATTGCGCCGATAATAAATATCAAACAGAAAAAGTGAAGTCAATTTACTACAATAAAAAATCAGATGTCAAAGCGTTTCAAACTTACAAGTGTTTGTGTTCACGCGGCTTTGGTAGACAAAAAACATTAGAAGAACCAAATTTAGAACACTTCGGAAGTGACGAGTTCTGCTTTGAAAGCTGGAAAGAAAAAAATGAAAGTAGATAAACCAAAATATGTAGAAAAAGATTGGGGATCAGAAACTTGGTTCGCCAATAATCTAGAACATAATTACTGCGGTAAAATCCTAGAAATTAAAAAGGGACATTCTACATCAATGCATTTTCACATTGATAAGCATGAAGTTTTTTATATTCTTGAAGGAATACTAAAGGTAAATTGGATAGATACAGAATCCACCAAAGAACATACTATATATGTTCCACAAGGTATGTCAATGGAAATGCCGCAAGGTGTACCGCACAGTTTGATCGCAAGCGAAGTAGACGTAAAGCTCATAGAGGCAAGCACATTCCATCGTGATGAAGATAGCTATCGTTTGTGGAAAACTAACAAACCAATAATTAAAGCATGAACGACGACCTTTTAAGATATAACGATAAACAAAAATATTTAATTTTTGACTTTGAGACTTGCAATCTTAATTTAGTAAGTCAAAAAAACAGACCGTGGCAATTATCATATATTGTTGCTACAAAAAACAAGATACTTAAAAAAGCAGACCACTTTCTAAAATGGAAAGATCTAAAAGTTTCTGACGGAGCCGCAAGAGCAACACGTTTTGATTTTAAAAAATATAAAAATAAATGCGAAGACCCAAAGCCAGTATTACAAGAGTTTGATAAACTACTCTATGATAAAAATCATATTATTGTTGGACATAATTTACTAGGCTTTGATGTTTATGTTCACAATAATACAAGAAAACATTTTGGATTTAAAACGGACTACTCTTACGTTAATAGATTAGTTGATACAAACTGTTTGTCAAAAGCCTACAGAGAAAACATTAAGTACGACAAAAAAGATTCGTTGACGAGTTGGCAATTAAGATTAAATGGATATGTTAAACGAGGATTAAAAACTAATCTTGCGGCTATGTTAAAAGAGTTTTCTGTAGACTTCGACGCAGACAAACTTCACGATTCTATGTACGATATTGAAATGAACTTTGAATTATTTAAAAAGATCATTTGGAAGGTTGACATTTAATTTTAACTGTGATAGAATATGGGCATGAGTTTTTTAGAAGACTTCAGTGAATACAAAGACTGCGCACCAGCAGGTGTAAAGTTGCCAGAAATTAATATTGAAGATAAATATTACGAGCAGTTAAAACTAAACAAAGATACTTCTAATTATGACTTTTTACGAGCGCTTTGCCTTGACGGTGTTAAGAAAAAAGGTATCGACAAAAAGAAAAACAAACAAGTATATTACAACAGAGTCAAAGAAGAATTAGAAATTTTAAAAGAGCTAGGTTTTATTGACTATATTCTTTTAAACTGGGATATACTTCACTTTTGCCATGAAAATGATATCCCAACAGGCCCAGGTCGAGGTTCAGCAGCAGGATGTTTAGTATTGTATTTAATTGATGTCACACAAGTTGACCCAATTAAATATGATTTATTCTTTGAAAGATTTGTTAGTAAATCTAGAGCACGCAAGATAGAAAGAAATGGAGAAATATTTCTTGACGGTTCGCTATTAGCAGATGTTGACAATGACATCGCATACGAACGCCGTGCAGAAGTTATTGACTACATCAAAAGAAAACATCCAAATCGAACTTGTAAAATTCTAACCCTTAACACTCTCAGCGGAAAACTATGTATTAAAGAATGTGGTAAGATCGTTGGAAACTACTCTGAACAAGATGTAAACGAAGTTAGTGACTCAATACCGAAGAAGTTTGGTAAAGTTGCTCCACTAAAAGAAGCGTATGAAGAAAGTGAAAAGTTTAAAAATTGGGTTGACGAAAACCAAGATATATTTGCAGTTGCTCGCAAGCTTGAGGGTTTAAATAAAAATACTGGGGTACATCCTTCTGGAATTGCAATTTCATTTTACCCGTTGGATGAAATATGTCCACTACAACAAACTAATGATGGAGATTTGGTTAGTGGATATGATATGAATTGGGTTGCAGAGTTGATGGTAAAATTTGACATATTAGGACTAAGAACTCTCAGCGTAATTTATGATGTATGCAAGCAGCTAGATTTTGATTTAAATAGTATTAACCTTGATGATAAAAAATTATATAAAAGTTTATCAAATGAATTTAGACACCCACAGGGCTTGTTCCAAATTGAGGCATATACAAACTTTAGTGTATGCAAAAAAATTAAACCTAGAAACTTAGAAGAACTTAGTGCAGTGGTAGCAATTGCAAGGCCAGGAGCATTAGAGTTTGCGGGTGAGTATAGCGAGTATGTAAAAACTGGCGACTTCCAAAGTGTTCATCCAGCATTTGATGAAATATTAGATTATACTGGGGGTATTCCTCTATACCAAGAGCAGCTAATGAAAATGGCTGTACGAGTTGGCTTCACACTCGATGAAGCAGAACAATTAAGAAGAATTGTTGGCAAAAAGAAGGTAGATCAAATGCCAGCATGGAAAGAAAAGATCTTTGAGAAAGTAGAAGAAAATAGATTGACTAATGCCTGGACAGGTCATCGCGGCGAAGAAGCAGCAGATGTATTGTGGCAAGTTGCAGAGGATAGCGCAAACTATTCATTTAATAAATCACATTCTATTGCCTATGCAACATTAGCAGCATGGACAACATATCTTAAATTTAAATATCCAAAAGAGTTTTTCTTGAGCTTGTTGAAAATGACTCAGTTTGAGCCAGCTCCGCATGAGGAGATAGCAAAAATCACAACAGAGTTACCGTACTTTGATATAGAACTATTACCACCAGATTTAGGCAGGTCGTCAATGGATTTTAAAATCGAAGGTAAAGACATTAGATATGGTTTGAACAGCATCAAAGGAGTAAGCCAAAAGACATTGCAAGCGTTGACAGATTTTCGTGAGTCAGACACTCCAACAAAATATGATATATTTATCAGCGCAAAACAAGCTGGTATCAATATAGGAGTCTTATCAGCATTAGTTCAAGCTGGGGCACTTCAAAGCTACAAGACGAAAAGGTCAAGATTAGTATTAGAAGCTCAGTCGTTTAATTTATTGACAGACAGAGAAAAAAGAAACTTTATACAATTAGGGCCTAAATTTAATTATGATGTTTTAAATACTATCAAAGCTGCAACACAAGATAAAATTCTAGGCGATGATAATAAAAGATTGATGGCAGACAAAAGATTTGAAACTTTTAAAAAGAAATATTTGAAGTACAAAGAAATTTGGGAAAAGAATCGTGTGTATGAAGATTTTGCAAATTGGTTTTTTGAGAAAAAGTTATTAGGATACTCTTATAGTACAAAATTAAAATCTGTATTCTCAAAAGAGAAGCCTCTTATGAATAGTTACGAAGTTGAAGCTTCAGAAAATAATGATAGAATATATATGGTGGGAGTTGTTAATGATTGCTTTAAAAGGAGAAGTAGAAATGGAAACCAATATGCTAAAATAGAAATGTCAGATGAATTAGGTTTTTTGCATGGTATGTTAATGGACACACAAAGACAGGCTAAGCTAACAGAATTTTTACAACAAAACAATAATACCCTACCCAAAAAAGAAAGTGTGATTTATATAGAGGGAAGAAAATCAGACGACATTGTATTTATAGATTCAGTCAGTGTCTATGATGATAAAATCTATATGAAATTAAGTGATTTAAAATAAAACGTGTAAATAAATATGATGGATCAACAAGATCAAATTAACTTCACGCCGCGCGCTCAAAAAGTTATTAGAGACGCGAAGGCATACGCTTATCGTTTAAACAGAAAAACTGTAACACTTGATCATGTGTTTTTAGCTTTTCTTGACATAGAAAGTTCATATGTAAATGAATTATTCGAAGAATTTGCTGTTGACAGAGATTTACTAAAAAATCTAGTCAAAGAGTTTTGCGGAGAAGGCAAAAGAAAAGTAAATATACAAGAACCAATTTCTTACACTAAACATGTAAAGAAAATATTAACCGAGGCAAGAAAATTTGCAGTAAAGATTGGTCAATCTTATGTAAGCTGTGATCATTTGTTTTACATATTTATTAAAATTAAGAATTATCCCACGTTAACTTGTTTTGAAAAAACTGGCGTAGACTTAATTTTGTTATTTGATAGATTAGAAGAACACTTTAATCTTGAAAGACCTTCTAAACAAGAAAAAGTAGAAGAACAAGAAACTAACACAAATGCTACATCAGCGTTAAGTAACTTTGCTGTCAACCTTAATGTTATAGCTGCGCAAGAAGGTTTTGACCCAATGGTGGGAAGGTTAATGGAAGTTGAAGAAATGAGCGAAGTATTGTGCAGAAGAAATAAAAATAATCCAATACTTGTAGGCGAACCTGGAGTTGGTAAAACTGCTGTTGTAGAAGCGTTAGCGCAAAAGATTGTGTCTCGAGAAGCTCCAGAATTTTTGTTAAGCAAAGAAATATTTTATTTAGATTTGGCAGCATTGATAGCAGGAACAAAATATCGCGGTCAATTTGAAGAAAGATTAAAAAGAGTTATTGACGAAGTAGCTAAAAATGATCAAATTATTATATTTATTGATGAAATCCATACATTAGTAGGTGCTGGTGGCGCAGAAGGAACAATGGATGCAGCAAATATACTAAAGCCGTTATTAGCAAGAGGTCAAATTAGGTGCATTGGCGCAACCACAAACTCAGAATACAGAAAAACTATCGCTAAAGATGGCGCTCTTGACAGAAGATTTCAAAAACTAAACGTCAAAGAGCCAACAGGTGATGAAGCAACTAAAATTTTACAAGGCATTGTCCACAAGTATGAAGAGTTTCATAACGTAAAATACTCAAAAGAAGATTGTGCCACTATTGTTGATTTATCAAGAAGGTATATGACTGATAAATTTCTACCAGACAAAGCTATTGATATTCTTGACCAAGCTGGCGCACGACGCAAAACAAAAAGCTTTAAACGACCAGCTTCTGCAAAAGATCTTGAAAAAGCCATAGAGCAATCAGAATCAGAAGAAGAACTTAAAAAAGTTACAAAAGATTATGAAAAAATTATGGTAAAATGGGCTAATAATTTAGTAAAATCGCCGCCCAGCGTAACCATAGACGACATTTTAGAAGTTGTTGCTAAAAAAGTTGGAGTGCCAATGTCTGAACTTAAACAAGACAAGTCAGAAACGTTTCTAAACCTAGAAAATAAGTTAAATAACTTAATTATTGGTCAGGCTGATGGCATCAAAAAGATAGCTTCATCAATATTAAGGTCAAAATCTGGTGTTCGAGACGAAAATAAGCCAATAGCAAGCTTTTTACTCTTAGGAACTACTGGCGTAGGCAAAACTTTAGCAGCAAAAACTTTAGCAAAAGAAATATTTGGCGGCGAAGAAAGTATTGTCAGAATTGACATGAGTGAATTTTCCGAAAAAGCTGCAATTAGCAGGCTAATCGGCGCGTCCCCAGGTTATATAGGTTTTGAGGATGGCGGATATCTCACTGAAACTGTAAGAAAAAAACCATATTCTGTTGTTTTGTTTGATGAAGTAGAAAAAGCACATCCAGATATATCTCAAATACTGTTACAGATTATGGATGAGGGCTATTTAAGAGACTCCAACGGTCAACTTGTTAACTTTAGAAACTGTATTATACTTTTAACAGGTAATATTGGACATTCTGCTTTTGACGTTGAAAAAACACTAGGTTTTGGCGGTGGAGAAACAACCCCATCATTTTCAGAAGTACGCAAAAACGTAATTAAAGAAACAAAAAAGATATTTAAACCAGAATTTATTAACAGATTAGACGATATAATTGTGTTTAAACCACTAAATTATCAAGATAATCTTAAAATTGCTAAAATTGAACTAACAAAACTAATTGACAGACTAAAGAAAAACAGTGTGAATGTAAAATATACTCCAAAAGTAATAGATTTTATTGTTTCAAAAAGCTTTGATGTAAAGAATGGAGCAAGATTCATTAAAAGAACTTTACAAAAGTATGTAGAAAACGAGCTATCTCCAGTTATTTTATCCAACAAAGTAAACGGAAAAGACTTAAACATTAAAATATCAAAAAAGCAAAAAGAATTGGTTTTTAACGTACAAGATGTGTAAGTAATATTAGCTATGTACAACAAAAACGAAAAAGAAGTAGACTTTTCTGATAAAATCGCAATGTCCAAAATGACTAAAGAAGCCATGATGGACATGGAAAAGTCAGAAGCAATGAAGTTTAACGTATTTCTAAAGAAGTGCATACCCACAAAGAGTGGCACGGACAAAGAAAAGTTTGGGTCATGCTTAATGGAATTTAAGAAAATGAAAAAGTCTGATGCTGGCAGACCAGGTGCGAAATCTGGCGCTCAGACACCAGCAAAGCCAGACGAAAGAAAAAAGGGCTCAAAAGTCAATCCGCCAGGCTCCGCAGGTACAAAGCCAGATAGTAAAGAAAAAGCGGAAAAAGTATTGAAACGCAAAGATGAAAAGCAAGCTGTTGCAAAAATTACGTTTTCAGAAAAGACTACTCAAGCGTTGAAGAATAAGGTCGCAGAGCACAATAAAAAATACTCCCGCAAGGTTACCCTTGGCCAGCTAAAAAAAGTCTACAGAAGAGGCGCTGGAGCGTTTTCTGCGAGCCACAGGCCAGGTCAGTCAAGAAACTCTTGGGCAATGGCCAGAGTTAATATGTTTTTAAAGATGATGCGTGGCGGTAAAGTAAAAGATGCATACAGAAAAGCAGACAGAGACATAGCAAAAGCGAGTGAAATGACTTACGATTCACAAGGCGAAAAGAAAGCTCCGCTCAACAAGCCATTCAGAACTCCCAAAGGGCCTAAGAAGTTTTCTGTTTATGTAAAAAATGAAAAAGGCAATGTTGTAAAAGTTAACTTTGGCGACCCAAACATGGAGATTAAACGTGACGACCCAGATCGCAGAAAAAGTTTTCGCGCTCGTCATAACTGTGACAATCCTGGGCCAAAAACAAAAGCTCGTTATTGGTCGTGCCGCATGTGGGAATCGAAAAAGAGTGTTACACAAGTAACAAAAAGCTCTGTCGAAGAACCATTTTACGCAGATTTTATTGATTTAGATTTACAAGATCATATATTAGAAGTATTTCCAGAATACGCTTCTGCGGAAGTTATTGATCCAGAAGAAGATGAAGATTGCGGTTGTGGAACTGGATGTGGATGTGAAGAGTCAAAAGCTGCCCATGAAGGTGAGATTAGAATGCTAAAAGCTCAACTTAAAAAAGCTTACGAGCAAATAGGTGAGACAGTACAAATGCTTGATGCTATGCCAGAAGATACAGATGTTGAAGGATGGTTACAATCTAAAATCACTAAAATTTCTGATTATACTAATACTGTTCATGGTTACATGAAATACTATGAGCAAGATGAAATGAAAAGTATGTACGATATGGACGAAGACGATATGCGAGACATGGAAGCGGAAGCTAGTCTTTGGGAGAACATTCGTAAAAAAAAGCAAAGAATGGGCGATAATTACAAGCCAGCAAAACCTGGAGACAAAGATTATCCTAGTAAAGAGGCAATCGAAAGAGCTAAAGGTGACGAATGGAGTATGAAATATAAAAAATCCATTGACTGCAATAACCCAAAAGGATTTAGCCAAAAACAATATTGCGACAGACAAAAACGCGGAGGAGCGTATAAAACAGATAGTAAATATGAACAAATGTTCAACGACTTAGAAAATAAATAAATTTATAAAAATATGAACGCATTAAAAGGTAAAAAGACTTATTTCACCGCTGGAGCAGCGGTTATTACGGCATTAGGCGCATACTTTGCTGGAGAAGTAGATTTAACAACTACTATTTCCGCAGTATTTGCCACTCTTATGGCCGTATTTTTACGTCAAGGTGTTACTTCTGAGGCCAAAAAAGCTGCTGAGGCAGTTGAAGCCGCTAAAAAGGAGTAGTCACAAGACGTAAACTCAAATATCTAATTGACATTTATCACGCACTGTGTTAGACTATTCTAGCATAGTGCGGTTTTTTATTTATGGCTAGTCAAAATTCTTTAGATAAAACTTATATACAAATGGCAAAATGCTGGTCACAGCTATCTCATGCCAAAAGAAAAAAGGTCGGATGTTTAATCGTTAAAGACGGAGCGATTATAAGTGATGGATATAACGGAACTCCTTCTGGATTTGATAATATTTGTGAATACAATAGTTTTACCCTAACGGACAATGGAAACACAGTAAAAGAAAAAATAATCACAAAGCCAGAAGTTCTTCACGCTGAAAGTAACGCGATTTCCAAATTAGCAAAGTCAACTCAAAGTTCTGATGGCGCAACATTGTATGCAACTTGTTCTCCATGTTTAGACTGCTCAAAATTAATTATACAAGCTGGAATAGTTAGAGTTGTATACTCAGAGCAATATCGTATAGATGATGGGCTAAAATTATTGAAAAAAGCTGATATAGAATTAAAATATCTTTGTGAATGAAACATGTTATTTAAAATGTGCTGTTTGTGGTTCTCTCACTGAAATAGAAAGCGGTATAGTAAACCGTGAAACGTTAATTCCAGTTCACGGAGGTGAGATTGTAAGAATTTATAACGATGACGCTCCAGAATTAGTGTTTTGTGAAGACTGTTCTGCAGTAGTGTGGCCAAAAGATTATGCACCAAAAGCTCCAGAAATATTAACAGAAAAGCCCAAAAAGAAGGTTGCTAAAAAGAAAACAACAAAAAAGAAAAAAACTGCAAAAAAACGTTTGACAAAACAAGAAAAACAAGATATAATATCGCCTCTTTCAAACAATGAAGACATCAAAGAAGAATAATCGAATCGTAAAGGCAATCGCCGCCAACGGTGGTCGCATTTTTGGGTTGTCCACCAACAAGGAAACCATTAACGCTCGTTTTGTGAGCGAGAGCACACAGTATGTTACTGTCTATGACAATAACGCACAACGCAATCGCAAGCTCCATAAGACTAGCTTGACAGGTTTTCGCTCTGGCGCAACAGTTATTTAAGTATAAATAACACCAAATTACTCAAGGCTCCCTTTTTAGGGAGCTTTTTTTATTTTTTAGTGTAAACATTTCTATGAAAGGCCAGCCACATTCACTATTTCAAGTCGCAGGAAGCGCAATTGATCCTGGAACGGGTAATGCAATTTACATAACATCAATTCATAACGGAACTGATGCCGTTATGGCTGCGGGAGTTACCCTATCTTCTAGCAGTAATATTATATTGGGCAAAAACGCATGCCTAACATTCAATCCACCGATGAGGTGTGCCACCAGCGAGACGGCCACACCTGGCACTGGAGTAACAATGACATACTTTATAGCTAAATAATAAAGGTATATCAAAATGTGTACAAACAAAGACTGTTTTGACGACACATGCCAAGGCGAGTGCACTGAAAAGACAAAATAGTCTTGATAAAATTTTATTTATACATATAATCCAGTATGGATTTAAGAAAAGGCTACCTTCAAAGTACATATAATCATTTTATTGCAGAAAGAGATAAGCACGTATTAGATTTAGAAGTTTACTTATCTAATCAAGTTGCTATTGGTGAACATCCAAATATTGGTGATGAAATTAAAAATAAGATTGAATTGATTGACAAATATGATTCTATTGTCTCTACTTTGATCACTAGGTTTGGAGATCAAATGCTTGATGAAACAGAGCAACAAGAAGCAGACCCTTCCAAAAATTAAGTGTAAATAACTATGTGCGATTTATTTTACTAACATTAATGTTTTTTACTGGATGCAGCTCCACAACAGTTATGCAAGAAAGAGTTGAGAAAATGCGCATAGGAGTTCCAGCTTTATTTTCTGTTGAAATAGACTATTATAAAGATTCAGAAAATGAAGTAAAAAACAAAGTTCCCAAACCCACTTCTGTCGAAAAACATAATACATATTTAGGCTATCCAAAATTAATGCCCATGAATAGAAAATAATGTGTAATTTATTATGTGAACGCAGATGCAACAAAAGTTTTAGAAAATTTATCCCAAGAACAAATGGAAGGCATTGCCAAAAATGCTTTCTCTGAATATGGTTGGATTATAGTTATTGGTATAATTGCATTGCTAAGCAAAGACTTAATGATGAATTTTGTGCAAGGTGTTGTTGTTTTTCTTGGAAGTGGATTTAATAATGATGATATTATTTATATTTCTGGCAGACAAGCTCGCATTGTAAGAGTTGGAATTAGAAGCACCACTTTTTACATGACAGACAGAAAAACTAAAATGGTTGTGCCTAACGAGCAATTAAAACAATTAGTAGTAGAAAAAACACTTCCCAAAAACGGAGGCGTACCATACAAACCAAAAGGCGGTGAGCCTGGATTTGAGGATATGGTAGAAATTAGACTAAAAGAGCTTCCGTCAAACTTGCAGAAAAAATTTATGGATTAGACTTTTTACATTGATCACACAAAAGTATTAACTTGCCTTTTATTTTAATAAAATTTAAATAAATTTCTTCAAACTGTTTTTTACATTTTTGACAAGCACACATTTTTTCATGCTGATGGATATTCTGGAATGTTGTCTTCTTTGTATATATATTTAGATCTTAGTGAGGTATGCTTTTCTACTTCTTTTTTTTCTTCCTTTTCTTCTTCTGGATAATGATTGTAGAAAAAGTATGGACTGTTGCCGTATGATCTGTCTATATCCTCTGAACTCATCATTTCTTTAAATATTTTTACTCTAGGGGGTTCATCTTTAGGATACGGTACAATAAAGTCAGGATTATGCCAGCGGAGAAGGTTATTAGGAGGTATGGCGTAATTTCCGTCATCCAAAGCCAAAAAGTGGTAGCATTTTGAATCTTGATCGTTAGCGTAGCCAATATTAAGTTCATTAAGGTCTCCCTCGTAGTCGTCAATAGTAAAAACATACTGACCAGAACGCCATACTCTGTCGCGGCAGAATATGTCCACGCGACGGTTTTGCAAAAAGCCGAATGTTGTAACTGCGATATCATTATCTTGACAATCCCATGTTTGCAAAAGAGATAATCTTGTTTGTTCGTTGTCTGATAATTTATCATAATCTTCTTTATGGCAAAATGCAGATATTGGCATTTGCCAAAATACTGCACCAAAGTTCGCTTGAAAGTGAAAGTGCATTGGTCGATTTATCATGGATTTTACTCCAAAAATATAACCTTCCGTTAGCCCATCATCACCTTCGCCAAAAATATATTTGTTTCTTATAAAACATTCGACATACGGAGTATTAGCGTTTAACTGTGCCATGTAAATATAATATACACTAATATGGAAAAATAAACTTTTAAGTATATAATTTAACATTATGGCAATTTACGAAGGGTTATTACAAACAGCGCAAAAAGCTGCAACCACTAGCCAAGATACGGCAACAGAAGTCAAGAAGGTGGCAGAAGAATTAAGGCAAAGGGCAATAGAAGTAGAAGAATTAGCGTCAGAAGCAGCAAGACGAGCAGTTGACGCAGCAGAGTTTGTCAAAGTGGTGCAAGCAAAGTTAATTTCAGACAAATAATGAGTTTACAAATTTATAAACCTAATGATAAAAACACAGGCTGCGCTTGCAGTTTTAAGTTTGGAGTTGATTTAAAACGAAACGAGCCTATTGTTTTCGTAAACGCAATCCAGCAGCACGGTTGGGATGCAAAAGAAAGAGTTGGCAGCTTCACAGAAAATGCTAATAATCCAGACAAAAGTTTAACAATTAAATTAAATGAAGTAGAGTGTGGAGAGTTTATTTCTGCATTCGAAAATAGACATGAGTATTCTGCTTATCACGATTTTGATGAAAATAAAACATCAATTAAAATTTCACCTTGGGATAAAAAAAGAAAAATTTCAGTTAAAGATCCCAAAACTAAAAAATATGAAAGTAAATTCATAGAAGTTCCAGCGTTTGGACTTGCTATTGTTCGCAACGGTAATCAAGTTTATAGGATACCGTTAGACCCAGGAGAAATTGTTATGATTAAAAACTTTTTAAATTTAGCCCTTAACAAAATTTACGAAGCTAGACTTAAAAAGCAACAAGAATATCAAGCAAGAAAAAGAGCTGAACAGCAAAAGTGAAAAAGAAAATAGTTATACACAGCAACCATTCTCGTGCTTTTACTGGGTTTGGTAAGCATACAAAAAACATTTTACAATATCTTTATCAAACAGATAAATATGAAATTGTGGAATTTGCAAATGGATTAGCTTGGGATGCAAAAGAAACTAAACTACTTCCGTGGAAATGCTACGGCTCACTTCCCAGCGACCCACAAAGAATTAATAAATTAAACAAAGATCCAAACCTAGCCAGAGCAGCGGGATACGGATCAGAAATGGTTGACGAAATTATTAAAAAAGAAAAGCCCGATATTTACATTGGCATTGAAGATATTTGGGGTTTCAGTGGCTACTGGAATAGAAATTGGTGGAACAAAATTAACTGCATGCTGTGGACTACTCTTGATAGTTTACCACTTTTACCAGAAGCAGTTTCTGCGGCAGATAAAATTAAACACTATTATGTTTGGGCTAATTTTGCAGTCAAAGAGCTGCAGAGACTCGGACATAAGCATGTTGACTTGCTCAGGGGATGCTTAAAACCAGATAACTTTTTTAAAATTGATGATCAGTCCAAGTCTCAGCTCAGATCAAAATACAATATTCACCCAAATGATTTTATTATAGGTTTTGTATTTAGAAACCAACTTAGAAAAAGCGTACCAAATTTGCTAGAAGGTTATAAACTATTTTTAGACAAAAACCCAGATTCTAAAGCAAAACTTCTTTTTCATACAAGTTGGGCAGAAGGTTGGGATATTCCTAGATTATGAAAAGAAAAAGGCATAGACAGCAATAACGTTTTAACAACTTATTATTGTAAATCTTGCGCAGAATTTGAAATTAAAAAGTTTACACATCATAAAGAAGACTGTAGATTTTGTGGCGAGAAAAAGTCGCAAGAAACTTCTAATGTAAAACATGGCGTTAGCGAAGAACAACTAAATTTAATATATAATTTAATGGACGCGTATTGTCATCCGTTTACAAGCGGCGGACAAGAAATACCAATTCAAGAAGCCAAACTCACAGAATTAGTGACTTTAAACACTAATTACAGTTGCGGTGAAGACTCTTGCACAGAAGAAAGTGGTGGATTTCCGTTAGATTGGGCAGAATACAGAGAACCTGGAACTCAATTCATTAAAGCTAGTACATTACCAGAAAGCATTGAAGAAAACATTACTAAAGTATTTAAAATGTCAAAAGAAGAAAGAGCTTCTTTAGGTAAAAAAGCGAGGCAATTTGTTATAAACAATTTTAGCGTTGAGGTTATTGGTAGAAAATTAGAAAAGATTATTGATGGTATGCCAGAAGTAAACTGGGATTATAATTTTGAAAAACTTAGAAACGATCCTAATTATAATCCACCAAATATCAAAGACGATAAATTGTGGTTAATTGATTTATATAAAAATATATTAAAAAGAGATGTAGACGAAACTGATGATGGTCACAAATACTGGATGCAAGAAATATCCAAAGGTGCAGACAGAAACAGTATTTTAAAATTTTTTAAAAAGACGGCCACAGAAACAAACCAAAAAGAGACAAAGCTAGAACTTGAAGATTTACTTGATAAAGACGACAAAGGTAAAAGAGTAGCAGTTGTATTGCCACAATCCCAAAAAGATGTTTTTGCTTTTACATCAATATTACCGTCAATCAAAAGACTATACCCAGATCATAATATATATTTCTTCACAAACTCAGACTGCGTAGATATTTTAGACGGTAATCCAAATGTTCACAAAGTTTTGCCGTTTCAACAAGAAATAGATGATCCTTTCATTTTAGAGGGTAGGTCAGACCATGAAGGGTATTTTGACGTAGCATATTTTCCAAATACAACAACTCAAAAATTTGTGAGTTATACTCACAACTGTAAAGATAAAATAGATTTCGACTTACAATGCATTTAGTAGAACAATATTCTTTAGTAACTGGCGCTAAAATAAATAAGCCATTTATAGAAACAAGTTATTATCCTGTTCCATTTGATAAATATATCGTTGTAGAAAATGGTGGACAGGAGGTAAAGTCGCGAATATACTCAATGTGGACAGATATTGTAGCTGATATTAAAGACTATTTAGACGCAGAAAATATTAAAATTGTTCAAGTAGGCGCAGCAGATAGCGAACAAATGGCTGGAGTTTTTGATTTAAGGGGGCGAACAACAACCAAACAATTAGCATACATTATTAAAAACTCACTATTGCATTGTAGCACTAATGACTTTTTACTAGATGTCGCAAGTCATTTCGACGTACCAGTTGTAGGTATGTATGGAAATACTTATGCAAATGTCGCAAAACCTTACTGGGGTAATGTAGACAAAAAAATCATAATAGAAAGTCACAGAAACGGCAACAAACCCTCATTTTTGGCAGAAGAAAAGCCAAATACAATTAATTTAATTTACCCAGAAAAAGCTGCTGACGCTATTTTAAAACTCTTAAATATTAAACGAAAAGAAAAAATTGAAACACAATTTATTGGAGATTTGTACAGTAGCCATGTTTTAGAAGGAGTGCCAGACTTTGTGCCGCCAGATTCTTTTCAGCCTAACATGGTAATCAACTTAAGAATGGACTACCATTTTGATTTAAACAACATGGTACAGTGGGCAAAAAGCAGAAAAGTAAATATCTTTACCAATAAAATAATAGATTTAAATTATCTCAATGCGGTAAAATCAAATGTGGTGGCAATTCAACAAGAAGTTTGCTCAGACTTAAACTCAAAATATTTAAACATTTTAAATAGTTTAAAGATTCCTTGTGAGCTTTTCACAAGAAATGAACGCGCGCTTAATAATCTAAGGCTAAAATACTTTGACTATAAAGTAACTTACAAAAAAGTCAAAACAAAAGAAGATATAAAAGACTTTGAGTTTTCTAAAGATTTTCAATTCAAAAGCAACAAATTACTTCTTAGTAAAGAAAAAAAATATTTGTCAAAGTATGATTACATAAATAATAGGCCATACGAGAAACAAGACTTGAAAATTGTAGATAGTCCAGATTTCTGGGAAGACTTAGATTTTTTTAGAATTTATAAAAAAACAGTGTAATATACATTATGGCATTACAGGTAACAAAAACTAACGATAATGGACTCACAGTAAGCTACTGGAGAGTTAAAAATGTAGAATTAAACTATGACTCTACATGGACAGCCGCACCAAGTGGGCAAATGTGTAGATTTGTTGTAGAGGGATATCATAATCAGACTTATCGCAACAATGATAGAGGCGTAGAAAGTCATCAATATACTATCACTGGCGACCATTATACAAACATTATGAATGGTACCAGCGGAGATCTTCGTCCAGCAGTTTATGATTGGCTAAAGTCTGGCAGCGCAGCATGGGAAACTGGAAGTAGTTACGGAAACCAAGGTGCCACTCAATTAAATTGGGACTTTTTCAAAACGGCGACTGACGTTTAATTTTTTTACTTGACTTTCTTGTTGCGCTGTGCAATAATACTTGCATGGCTAAACGAGGAAGACCAAGAAAAAACGCTTTACCTGAACAAGAAAATCCTCATGGCGTAAAAACCATAGAGGATTCTTCTGTTTCGGTGGACATGTCCACAGACGAGCATCCAACCACATGGAGCGCTACTTTCAATGAGACTCAGTCTCAAGACATTGAACCCGCAAATATCTCAACTGCGCAAGAAGTAACTACAAATAAATATACTCGCGGCAAAGATGGGCTACTCAAATCAGTAAAATATGAATACAACGAAGATGGCTCTGTCAACTGGAGAGCTATGGTTGATCCAAAACATTTATTTCCAAACAAATCTTGGTTTGAAGCAAGAAACAAAGCTGTTCCAACATCAGTTGACGGATTACAAGATTATCAACTATTAATTAAACTTGCTGGAATCAAAGAATTAGCAAAGCTTAGAGGATATAATTCAGTAAGGTATAATGTAATTAAGTGTGAAAA
>LUMU01000063.1_pt1 | contig 24238 bp, 58 predicted proteins | sample 729751 | NCBI WGS metagenome assembly LUMU01 (sample SAMN03860300, study PRJNA289734) | marine metagenome | biome: seawater column; feature: ocean; material: water; isolation source: Red Sea water column Station 192 - depth 100m | place: Saudi Arabia: Red Sea | collected 2011-10-15 | depth 100 m
ATCTTCTGGAAGCATACAATATACCTTTTTATGAGCCGCGTATTATATACGAAGACCAAATAGATATAAAGGACAATCGTATTATTTATGATATTGATTTAGTAGAATACAAACAAAAAGATCCTATTTTTATACAAAAACAAAAGTTGAATAGCATTTTACAAGAACGTCAAAATTTGATAAACGAGTTAGAGGTTTTACAAAATGGATAAGATTAAAAATCAATTAGCCGGTGTAGCCGCATTACTTGGAGTTATTGCCGCAATAGGCGGTGGTTTTGTAAAGTATGGGGAGATTGTAACTAAACTAGATGCATTAGAAGGTGCTAGTGGTGGTACAGATTTTTCTCCACAGATTGCAGTGTTAGAAGAAAAAGTTAATGCTTTAGAAAATGCAGATACATCACACACTCATGAAGTTGGTGAGCACAAGCATGAAGAACATTCACATACAGCTACATTAATAAATAAAAAAGAAATAGAACTAATCAAAAATCAAATACAAGAATTAAAATTAAAGAGCGATAATCCATTAGCACAATAATGAATCTTTCACGTAACTTTACTCTTCAAGAGTTAATTAAATCAGATACTGCTATCCGTTTGGATATCAACAACAATCCAAACTCAGGTCAGATTGAAAAACTAAAAGCACTTTGCGAAAACATTTTACAGCCGGTACGTGACCACTTTGGTAGGGTAAAGGTGACAAGCGGTTTCCGTAGCGAACAACTTTGTATCAAGATAGGTAGCTCTGTAAATTCACAGCATGCCCGTGCAGAAGCGGCGGATTTTGAAGTGATGGGCACAGACAACGCTGAGCTAGCTGACTGGATTTATAATAATTTAGAATTCGATCAATTGATACTCGAGTACTACATTCCTGGCGAGCCCAACTCGGGCTGGATCCACTGCAGCTATGTTGCTGATCAACCAAGAAAACAATTCTTACACGCATACAAATCAGAGGGAAAAACTAAATACAAACCTGTAATTGGAAAGGCAAAAGATCTTGTCTAAAAAGAGTACAATATTTGCAGAAATAATTAAAAAAGCAAAAATGGTAGATGGTATTTGTCCCCATTGTGCAGAACATACATTATTAATATCTGTGGTCATGGACTATTATAGGTGTTTAAATTGTGGTGGAGACATAGAACAGAAAGTAAATGGCAAAATAAGTTATTTACCGGTAGATTTATCGGTAGAAGAAATAAAAGATGGCAAAGAAATCTAAGGGTTTATACGCTAAAATAGAGCACGAACCCGTGTTTCATAAAACAAGTATAGGTAGAAAACCAAGCCTTACAAAAATGAACAAACACAAAAGACGTCAGTTCAAAGCCTACAAAGGCCAGGGAAAATAAGGGTTGACAAATATCCCTTGATATCCTATATATTATAAAAATAACAATTAACATAGAAAGAAGAAAGTTATGAAAAAGAAAAAAGCAGCACAAGACGCTTACTACGAAGAAGAGTCTAACAGAGTGTATGTATTTAATAATGTTATGTTTAACTTTAATATGTACATCAATGCAAGCACAGCTGATGAAGCTATGGAAAAGTTTGATCAATGTTGTTTTGCACATAGAGATCATTGGAAAGTTATGGTTGAATTAACAGAACAACCAACGGAGGCATAATGGCTCATAAACTAGACTGTACTGAAAAAGCATACGAGATAATGATGAAACATACAAATTTTCGTAAGCCTAAACGTATGACTCCAAAACGTCAAAAAGCAATTGATGCGTCTTGGGAAAAATGGAAGATATATAGACAAGCATTATTAGATGCAAATTTATATGGAGGAATGGCATGGTCAGGTGACCGTAAATTTCCTAAAGTAGATATCAACACAAAAGAAAAGTTTACTGAAAGTATGTTGACACAACATGTTATAAGTCACACATTTTCATTAGACTTGGAAAGGATAAGATAAATGACAGATCAAACTAGATGGGGCATTGACCAAGTGCAGCAAGAAAACAAGGCAAGGGCTCGTGAACAACAAAGAAAGATGAGAGATGAAATAGCCTTTTTTGTTTTAAATTGTAGTGTGTTTAAGTTACAGAAAATGCACGAGGAGATGAAACGATTAAAAAAATGAAGAAGTTAGTCTTAAGTATAGAAGGTATTAATCAAAAACAATGGGCTAATTTTGTTTTAGAGTTAAACTTAATGAAAAAAGCGTGGAAGAGGTACGGTGTTGACGTAAAGATAGTTGGTAAAAATGTTAAAAAAATTATTGAATGGGGGAACAAAACCGGTGAATACTCAAGACAATTTGGACAAGATAGCGAGTCTTTGGAACAAAACAAAAGATCCAAAGTATAAAGAACTTTGGTACAGAAAGATAAAAGAGATAACGCATGGAGTTGGATATAATAATATTAAAAGACGGACTTTATCATCAAATTCTAGTGGCAGAAAACGTGATTGATTGTTTTGACTTTTGCGATGAATTAAGGGAAAGGTGGACAACCTATCTTGATGAAAGAAACCAACACATAGTTAAAAGTGGAAAGTGGGGTGGTGGTCAGTGGTTTGGTTGTATTTGTCGTTAAGTTGTAGTCTGTTCCTTACAATCAAAAGCGGTAAACATTTCAAATTCATTGATGGTTCTGGGATCAAGCGACTTTAACATCATGCTAGAATGATCATAACCATAAATTATACACTTATGGTATTCATCAAACTCAGAGATAGGTGTGGGTATAGGCTTACATTGATTGCCCGGAATACCACTACAAATAATCATTATTAAAACATATTTAATCATTGACTTTTAATATTAATCTCCTATATTATCACAATTAATAAATGAAAGGAAAGTATGACCGACATAACAAAGTATAGAAACGTTTCTCTTCCAAAGGAAACATACAGGGTTTTAGAGGAGTTGTCGAAGGTATTATTGCCTGACGCAAAATTGTCTATATCTAAGACTATTGAATGTATTGCAAACGAAAAGAAAAAGAAACTTAACGGAAAAATGAAGGAGAAATAATGTTTACGTTGACTGAAGAACAAAGAAAACAATTATTACAGTACATGTGGCAAAGGCCTTATGGTGAAGTTGCACAACACATAGCGATGTTAGCATCATTACAACCAGTCGAGACAAAAAAAGATGACGGATCTAAAAAAGATTTGTCCTAATTGTCAAGGAAACGGATTTGTTAAAACACACAAGTCCGAGAACCCTGCGAACGATGTAGTGATGCAATGCACTATTTGTAATTCAAAAGGAGAAATACATGATAAAGAATTTGATGAGTATTTTGATTCTCACCCTTTGCTTAAGTCACTGCGCACTGACCACAACTGATATGATAAATATTGGTGCGGGTATCTACGGTGGATTTGAACGTGAGTGATCAGTTAGATATAGCTTATATCGCAGGCTTATTTGATGGCGAAGGTTGTATCACTTACAAACAATACATGCGTAAACGAAAGGGACAAAAGAAAGCATATCCAACTTGGTCAATTAGAATGGAAATAGCCATGACAGATAAGTCTGTTTTAATTTGGTTACATGAAGTTTTAGGCGTAGGCACACTTGGTGAAAAAAGATATCGAACAAAATATACTGTTGGTTGGAAAAAACAATGGCGTTGGCGTTGTCAGTTTAGAGATGCCTACTATGTTTGTAAGTTAATCTGGCCTTTCGCACACGTTAAATTACCTGGTGTACAAAAAATTATAGAACATTACTCAAAAGAAATTTTAATGAATGATAAAGTCGTTGACTTAAAAAAATATAAAGAAATAATGAGTTTAGAATGAAAACTAGAATACATGTTAATCAACACAAGATAAGGGCTAATAAAAAACATGGGACTAATGATCCTGTGATTACAGTTAAAACTTCTAAATCAAATACATACGGTCATGAAGTTAAAATTAACGGATCTAGTAAAGTTATATATAGTCCAAATAAACCTTTGTCTTGTGGTGCTAAAGTATGGATTGAAACAGAGGCGGAGGTGGTAGTCATATGAAGTGTTGGCATTGTAATACAGAATTAATATGGGGTGGTGACCATGATATTGAAGAAGAAAACGATACTTATAGTATGGTGACAAATTTATCTTGTCCTAAATGCCATAGTTTTGTTGAAGTATACTACCCTAGTGAAGAAACTATAAAGGATTATAAAAAACATGAAGTGGAACAAAAAATTTAACTATCCTAAAAGTCAAAGAGAATTAATTAAGGGTCAAAGACATTATGCTTTGAACGAAGAAAAATTACCGAGTGTAACTACTATCTTGTCTGAAACTCAAAGTGACGAGAAGAAAGAAAGTTTAGCCAGATGGAAAGCGAGGGTCGGTGAAACTGAGGCCGAACGAATAAAGGATAGTTCAGCGAGTAGGGGTACGAATATGCACTTGCACTTAGAGAGATATATTCTCGGATCCGGTCACATGGATCTAACAGACGAGGGTCAAGTGGCAGGCGACATGGCTCAAGTGATAATCGACAAGGGACTTTGCGACATGGGTGAGATATGGGGATCTGAGGTGACTTTGTTTTATCCAAACTTGTATGCGGGGGCGACCGATTTGGTTGGTGTCTTTGATTATGAAGATAGTATCGTTGACTTCAAACAATCAAATAAGCCGAAGAAGAAAGAATGGATTGACGACTATTTCATGCAACTAGGGGCGTATGCTATGGCGCACAACTGTGTCTATGATACTGAGATCACGCAAGGGGTTATCTTAATGTGTACTCCGGATAAATACTTTCAAAAGTTTCAAATAAAAGGCAAAGAGTTTACCAAATACCAACACAAATTTCTAGAACGATTAGATAAATATTATAGTGAGAAGAAGTAAGGCGACCATCTCTGGTCGCCTTAGATTTGTTTAGTTTTCTTCGTATTCTTTTACGTTTATTTCAAAATCATAAACGTAACTAGCGGCCTCAATGCCTCTTCTATATGCTGATCGCTCTTCTTCTGTTTTAAAACCATATGTTTTTTTATGGCTATCAACATATCTTGTATCAGTTTTTGGCTTTTTAGCCTCGCTATACTTAACGTCCATTCTATGTTTTACTAACGTCATGTTTTACCTTTCGTTGTTTAAGGCGACCATTTCTGATCGCCTTAGATTGTACAATTTAATCTTCTTCGTGAGCCAAACCTTCAAAATCTTGGCTGCGAAACACTTGAAGATTACCTTTAGACATTTTGATCTGATCTTTAGCGTTTAACGAGTGATGCTCAATAGTAAAACGATCTGCTTTTACTGTCATGATGTTATCACTATCAGGTCTTCCGTCTTTAAAAGGGACACAAGAAACAGTAACGTATTTTTCTTGGTACGTTTCTGATCTCTTATCTTGATCCGTCCAAATCTCTATCATTATGAACGGGTACTTTTTTTCCTCTTTCATGTTTACCTTTCTATGAATTGTAAAATAATTCATACTAGGATACTATAGGATAACAAATGATAGGTCAAGAAAATTTTGTGCGCAAAATGTCACACACTATATCTTGTGTCAAGCACTTTTTTATTCTAAATATAGATTGTTGTATTTTTGCAACTGTTGTATTTTTGCAACTGTTGTATTTTTGCAACTGTTGTATTTTTGCAACTAACTTATTTTACTTCTATTCACAAAAATTAATTTATCCTTTCTATCATTTCAAAAGTTATTGGTTTTACCTTTGACCACCCATCAACTTGATCAAAATCAAAAATAAAATCTGCAACGTCACTTTCGTGCATATCGCTAACTTCATATTCTTTATTTTTTACCCATATGCAAACATCTCCATTTACATCAAGATCAACTGTTGTTTTATCAGTTTTAAATTTTCTTTTTAATGCTTGAGATATGGCACAAAAATTACAATCGTTTGGTGTGCCTTTTTTTATATCTTCTTCAATTACATTTATTTTATGTTTCATAATTTATCCTTTCTATAGACACTCCATGCAATACTCTGGATTGCTAGTGCTTTGGTTTTTGTACAGATACTTGTCACAATTTTTGGCTTTACAAATAACTGTACCTTTTAATAGATCCTTCTTTTCTTCTTTCTTTTTTTCTATGTAGTCCTCTATGCCTTTGTAGTCTTTTATTTTCATTGTACCTCCTCTAATGTATCTACATCAACGTATTCATGTAAATATTGTTTGCAATGTATTAACGCTATTTCTTCTGCTTCTTGTTCGTCCTCTGCTTCAACCACTTGTTCATAACCTAACTCGCTTATGCCTACTTTGTACTTTTTCATGTTATCCTTTCTGTTATTAGTCATACTCCCTTATTATCCTACATAGTATAATAAGTACATGGTCAAAAGTGTCGCACCCATATATTATATGTTGTTATCCTATATTGTGTATGATACAAGGTTTTCATGAATACAGATATAAAAAACGAGAAAAAAGATAGCGATTTGTTTTTCAATCTTGCTAAATCTTTTAACGAAGTTAGGAGCGTCGCTAGTGTCCATGCAAAGATATTCGTTTTAACGGATATTAAATTGCATATACAAAGCAAGATTAATGAGTTACAAAAGCAAGCAGAAAAACTTGATCCGCTTTCTAAAAATTCAATAGAATAGGTTTATACCTATTCTTTGAATAATCGAGGCGTGGATAACCATTGTTTTAGCTCTCTGCCTCGATTTAGTCTGTGCGTAGGGTACACAGTGACCAGATGTGATTATACCCACCAATAGCACAGACTTCTGGTCTAATGGCTTGTTTTGGGGATTTTGGGCATTAGTACCTTTCTGTCCTAGTTTGCCTCAAAACAAGTCTAAAATAAGACAAAATCACAAAATTGCCATAAATAAAAAGCTAGGTTTTATGCGGTTGATCACCGGACTATACCTTTTTGGAAATTCGTAAATTTGCGATTTGGGTTTAGAAAAAGAGAGGTGATCTGGCACTTTGGTGATCAGCTAGGAATACCAATGGTTTTAGAGCAATGGATATTATGTGTAGTATCCTATATAATCGTTTAAATAGGGGCTAGGGCTGTACTTCAAATCTGAATTTTGCATTTAAAATTCTGGAAACAGTATAGGGGTGATGATATACAAAACCATGCCCAAAAAAAGAAAAATCAATACAATCACTAAAAGTGTTAATGACATACCTTATCCAAAATATAGGGTTGAATGGATTGATTGTGTTAGTGATAGCGCATGGGCTGACGAAAAAGAGTTTACAAAGATGAAACTAGCAACGCCTGTTAATGAAGGTTGGATTTTCTCTAAAGATAAAACATCAATTAAAATGTTTGCAAGTTACGATAAAGAAGATGACGGCTCAATTACCTTCGGTGATCGTACCATGATACCTAGATCATGGGTTAAGAAGATGATTAAAATTAATTAAGTTTTTTTATTCTTGGAAGTCTTTTTTTCTCTACGTTTTTCTTTACATCATCAACGCTGACATTTTCTAAAATCGGTGAGTATTCATCTATAATTTTTTTCAATTCTTCTTCCATTTCTGCTTTGGACATATCATCTAATTTTCCCGTTCTGATAATCTTCTGCTCAACGTATAAGCCTGCGGCCTTGCCTCTTGCTACTTCTGCATTACTAGCGGCCGAGAAAGCACCTTTTTTCAATGCTTGTTCTCTTATTTTTGCTAGTTCTGATATGTGTTTTTCATAAGTGACTTCATACTTCTTTTGATATTCTTCTCTTAACTCACCTATGTATTGAACAACTAACGGATACAACTTAGGGTTTTGTAATTCGTATGCCGTTTGCCTTGCCCTGTCTTTTTCGTATCCCGCTTCGATAGCGCACTCGTAGCCGTACTTTCTGCCTTCGTTAGATACTAACAAATTAGCAAACTTTCTTTGCATTTCGGTTAATCTTTTTGGAACTCCCATAGTTGACATTTACGTTAAATAACTTTAAAAGTCAATAACATGATAAATGCGAAAGAATTAGCTAGACAATTAGATCGTTTTTTAAAATCACCAACTTGTCAAGACGCTAGAGTAGTAGTAAAACTTCCGCAAGGTGAATTTCACTCGCCAGATGGCCAATTTGATATTCTCTCAATAAGTTTATTTGAAAATAATATTATTGGCGCGAGAGAAAGTCATAGATTAGTTATTGAGTTATCAACTCAACAATCATGGCAAATGGGCAAAGTTAAAAAGAAACTTTAATTTTGGTTAATTACCTCATATTCTAACCAACCGTTGCCTTCATCAACACCTTTTATAAAAGCGTCTAACTCACTTTCGGTATTAAATTTATATTTTACTTTAGTATAATCTTTTATAGGTTTCTCTATTCCTCTTACTGCCTCTGTTCCCCATATGATAGTTACTTCATGTTTTTTAGTCATGTTATCCTTTCTTTATTTTTGAATTTGGCGCATTAAACTTATGTTTATGTTTCTCAACTATCGAAACAGATACACCAATTATTTTATGTCTTTTGCTTCGTTTCTCATTCTTTGCTGAATGGTATCTATTAACCCACATATTTTGTGGCACAGTCGACCATCTCAACCTTCTTTTTTCTGTGTCCTTCTCAATAGATTTTTTTAACTCAAGACCTTTTTTTCTTCTCTTAGCATTTTTTAATCGTTGCTTGTTTCTGTATTCTTCGTCCGTCCAATACAAAACAGTTGCTTGAGATATTTTAAAATGCTTTGCCAGATCCTCTAAGGTCTTGCCTTGACCTCTAAGGACGTTCATTTCTTCAATGTCCTTAGAAGTCAGTTTATATCTCTTATCAATAGAGATTAGCTTATCTTGGATCTTCCCATTTATATTCATCAAATATCTCTACTAATGGTGATCCGCTCATATCAAAATCGGCTTTGTGTCCGTATTTAAAAAATATTTTATGAGCCATTTTAGCTAAATGTTTTCTAACTCTAAACATTTTACCTAAAGTGTATTCATCACCGATTTGTTCTAACTCTGTTCTTACGTGCTTGTTTTCAGTGTCCAATGCTTCGGCAATGGCATTCATTAAAATTTCTCTAGCCATTTGTCCTTCAGTGTAACCTTCAAACTTTTTTTGTTCATATGTCATATTATTACCTTTCTGTTTATTTTTATTATTAAGTTTAATTAACATATATCCCACATTATCCTATAATAAATACTTTGTCAAATAAAAAGTTTCACGTGAAACATTTTTTTTTATACCTATGGTTGTGTAGTAAATTGCAACCTGTAATCGTATTCTTAGACTGCATACAATCACAAGTTGCATTGCAAATTATAATCATTCTAATCTATAAATGTTTTATCTACCCTCGTGTTGAGGAAACATAAAAAACCATTTAACCGTGAACGTGGTTGCTATTGCAGCACCTACCCAAAAGTCAAAGTGAATTGCTAACACCACACCTAAAAAAATCATCATGAAGTGTAATGCGAAATATATTGCTTTTAACATTTTATTTTATCCTTTCTTTTTAGTTTATAGGACTATCCCATATGGGATAGCCCTTTGTCAAGTTTAATTATACATGATTTATTTTAAAAGTTGGAATTTGATTGTCCCATCTTTTTAAAGTCTCTTTTTTCTCCCACATACTTTCCAAAACTTCATTTAATTGATCATTGTAAATGTCTTTTTTTGTGTCCACAATTCGACCCCTAACATTTTTAATTTCAATGTCGTATAAATCGCAACCATTTAAAATAATTCTAACAGTTGCATATTTATATTTTGAAGTATTACTAATATTAAATTGCAATCCATAAAGCCCTTTTTCATTTTCAAAAGCTCCAAAATTTCTGGATGCTGAACACATTAAAATTGTAGGGTGTATTTGTGATTTAATTGTTTTTGCTAAATTTAGCATTTCATTATTTGTTATTTTCATTTTATTTCATCCTTTCTTTTTAGTTTATAGGACTATCCCATATGGGATAGCCCTTTGTCAAGTGTTATTTTATAAATCCAATTATATTGCCTTGACTATCACACTTCCAACCTAATTTTTTTTGATGCTCTATATATTTAGGTAAAATATCTTGATCATATTGTTTTATTACTTCATCATAATCAAGATGTGAATATTTAGGCATTTGTTGAACATATGCTTGTTGATCATCATTTAAACAATCAAACCAATCATGACCAACACCGTCAAGATCAATATGCTTATAATAATATTTGTGCGCTGACCAATCTGGCGCTTTCACTTCTAATATTCCATATTTTGCCATTTTATTTCATCCTTTCTTTTTAGTTTATAGGACTATCCTATATATAAGATAGTCCTTTGTCAAGTTTAATTTATAGTTTTATTTATTGGTTGATATTTTGCAAAAATTAACAATTTTCTAAATTCATCAATTTGTGATTTGTAATGAAACCTTTGAATTGTATGTTTTGCAATTTTCCCTTTTTCAAAAAACAACCAACAAGTAGTTTCTTTTATTGGTTGTCCCATGTCTTTTAATTCATAATTTGCTAAAATTTTCATTATTGTTTCCTTTCTTTTGGCTCAAAACTCATAATGATATTTGCCATAAAATCCCAATAACCTTGTTCAACTTTTTCCCTTAATTTGTCGTTTGGGTTTGGGTCTATAGATCCCATCTCTACGGCTAGATCAACTATTTCATTATAATAAAACGGTAAATCTAGAGCAAGACCGCTCAACCATTCCGAAATGGCTTTTTGTTTTCCAACTCTCTCAACCATAAATCCATATTCCGAGTTGAAACGGTCAAAGATATAATTAATCTTTTCTTTGTCAGTTGTTAACGGTTTGCCTTCCCCGTCTTCTTCGATTGTTGACAGAATATAATTTTTATAATTCTTTTTGTATTCTGTATGATGTAATTTAGTCATGTTTTTATCCTTTCATTATATTTGTTTATGGGATTATCCTATAATATTAATAATATAAGTCAAGCACAAAAAAGAAAATATTTACAACTTGTGGTTGTATAAATAGAGCATAAAAAACCCGCTAACAAAATTAATTATTAGCGGGTTTAATGTTTATTATTTATTTACTTTTTAGTTTTACTTCTTGTCCGCTTTCCCAATCCTTATGCGTAAATCCATAAAAATCATGAAATTGTTTTAAACCCCATGATTTCATGGTTTCCTTCATTTCATCATAGTAGTCAAATGCGCTTGCATAATCTAAAAACATTTTTTTAGTATATTTTCTTAACATTTTATTTTATCCTTTCTTTTAAGTTATTTTCTTTAATAAATCTTTTATACGCTTGATCTAATGTATTTGTTTTATAATTGGTATGTTTAATTAGATCTAATTGATCATGTTTAACTACTTTATATAAAGAACAAGTGTAATTATTTTTAATCCCAAATGTTCTAACTTCATAATGATATTGGTCTGTGTTCATTTTGTTTTACCTTTCATTGTTTTTGTTCATAGGATTATCCTATTACATTTATAATATAAGTCAAGGACAAAAAAGAAAATATTTACAACCTATAGTTGTATAAATAGAGCATAAAAAACCCGCTAACAAAATTAATTATCAGCGGGTTTAATGTTTATTATTTATTTACTTTTATTAAATGCGCTTCCGCTTCTTCTTTATTTAAAAACAATTGTAATCCATCACCAATGTTATCACACACAGAATTATATTGTTTTAAATGATCCTCCAAAGATATCTCTTTTATTTTTTTGTCTTTAGTCCAATTTTTTGGATATTTTACCGCCATATAAATTGTAGTCATTGTTTTGTCCTTTCTTTATTTTTGTTTATAGGATTATCCTATAATATTAATAATATAAGTCAAGCACAAAAAAGAAAATATTTACAACTTGTGGTTGTGCAATAACTGTTGCATATTTGCAACACTTGTGATGTTGTGATAACGTCAAAAATTACATGATTAATGAAGCAAAATTTTACCAATATTTTAAGAATAAAACGCCTCAATTTTCATTTACTCGCATTGAAAATACAACCGCTTTAGGTACACCAGACGCTTTGTGCTACAATAAAAAAGGGCATTTTTTCACTATCGAGTTTAAAGTTATTAAGGGTTATAAAATACGATTTTCACCGCACCAAATAGCCTTCCATGTCAAACACCCTTCAAATTCTTTTATCATGGTCACCCGCACCATGAAGCCTGAGCCAATACTTTATGGCGGCCACCAAATCAGAGAACTTGCAGCAAGCGGCTTGAGGCTTGAGCCTATAGCAAAGAGTTTAGATACATGCATCAAGCGACTTGAGGCGGTTTAATTATTTATAGGATTTTATAGGACATAGAGATATTAAGACGCTAGAGGCTTGACGCTAGAATAGAGGTACCAGAGCGAATTGAAAATTTAAAAGTTTTTTTATTTTCGATTTTGCTTTTTGCAAAAGAAACATACAATAGTAAGACAAAATGCAAAGATTTGTATAGTCAAATCCCTGAAAATCATTATAAGACTGAAAGTAACATCAAAAAAAATTTTACAAAAAATTTTTCGAAATGCAAATAGACCTAGAAAAAATTAATAGATTACCACCTGACGTTAGAGACAGGTTCAAGAAAATCCTGGTAAAGTACAAAGAGGAAGATCAAAAGGAAGCGGCACAAAAAGACTTCCTATCTTTCACAAAGCACATGTGGCCTGATTTTATTGAAGGTGAGCACCACAAGATTATTGCAGATAAATTTAATAAACTAGCGTCAGGTGAAATAAAAAGGCTGATAGTAAATATGCCACCAAGACATACGAAGTCTGAGTTTGCATCAACACTGTTACCAGCATGGATGATTGGTAAAAATCCAAAACTAAAAATTATACAGACAACACACACAGGAGAACTTGCAGTTCGTTTTGGTCGTAAAGCCAAAACACTAATTGATAGTCCAGAATATCAGAATGTATTTAAAACAAGACTAAGAGAAGACTCCCAAGCCGCTGGTCGCTGGGAAACAGCACAAGGTGGCGAGTATTTTGCAGCAGGTGTCGGGGGAGCGATTACAGGTCGAGGTGCGGATCTTTTAATAATCGACGACCCACACAGTGAGCAAGACGCACTCAACATGGGTGCATTAGAAAAGGCATACGAGTGGTACACATCAGGACCACGACAGCGTTTACAACCAGGTGGAAAAATAGTTTGCGTTATGACAAGATGGAACGTAAAAGACCTGACAGGAATTCTAGTAAAGAACCAATCAGAACCCAAATCGGATCAATGGGACGTGGTAGAGTTTCCGGCAATAATGCCGAGTGGTAAGCCAGTATGGCCGGAGTATTGGAAGATCGACGAACTGGAATCAGTGAAGGCATCATTATCACTCGGCAAATGGAATGCACAGTGGATGCAAAATCCAACTAGTGAGGAAGGTGCAATCTTAAAACGAGAGTGGTGGCGAGACTGGGACAAGGACCATATTCCAACTTTAGATCATGTCATACAATCTTACGATACCGCGTTTATGAAAAAAGAATCTGCAGACTACAGTGCGATAACGACATGGGGAATCTTTAGAGAAAACGAAGATAGTCCACCACGATTAATTTTACTCGATGCTATAAAAGAAAGGTTAGAGTTTCCAGAACTACGTAGACTTGCAAAAGAGCAATATGATTACTGGGAACCTGAAACTGTTTTAGTTGAGGCCAAAGCATCGGGTTTGCCTTTGACATACGAACTTAGAAACATGGGTATACCTGTTGTAAACTTCACACCGTCAAAAGGTAAAGATAAGCATACGCGTGTTAATTCTGTTGCACCGCTGTTTGAATCTGGTATGATATGGGCTCCTTTGGATAAACAGTTTGCACAAGAGGTTGTTGAAGAATGTGCGGCGTTTCCATATGGAGATCATGATGACTTGGTTGATAGCACGACACAAGCAATCATGAGATTTAGGCAGGGTGGTTTGATAACTCATCCAGAAGACTATCGGGATGAAGAACTACCTAAAAGAAAATATAAATACTATTGGTAACATATGTCGGCATTACTAGATTCATACACAAAAAACAAAAGCCCAGAAGTTAAAAAAAGAATTGAAGAACGTGTACGTGAGTTAGGTGGTAGTATGTCTGAGTTGTCTGCAATACTTCTAGCTTTAGCAGAATTAAGAGAAGAGCAGAGTAAAGCCGATGGTGGGATAATTAGTTTACTATGATTCAAGCAGCACCTTTTGTTCTTCCAATCGCAGAGGCTTTAGGTCTTTCTGTTGCTACTCTAGGTATGGGAAAAGTTACTGACGAAGTAAATAAATATATTCAAGAAAACCCTGAACAAGCTCAAAAACTTCTAACGACAATAATGCCTGCTCAAGGTATTGCAACTATGTTTAAGAAAAGAGGTATTGGAGATAACAATCCTCCAAGTCCTATTGAAGAAGAAAAGCCACCGCAACAAGAACCACCTAAAGGTCCAGATATTGGAGAAGAGGTTTTAACAAATCTTGCAATAAGAGAAGTTGAGAAAAAAGTAAAAGAGAAAGATGATTCAGGCGTTGAATTACCCACTTCTTTAACAGCTCAAAATTTTTTAGATAATGAATTAATGAATAAATTACTTTCAATAAGAGGGGGTATTGAGGGTCACTTAGAAAATTTGCGAGGTCCTTTTCCTAAAATGCCAGCTTCTACAAAAAATTTTATGCAAACAGAATTATTTAAAAAATTAGATGATAAATATAAGCTTAGTTCTTATCCAGAAGGTGAAACACCAGAAACCGTTAACCCAATCAGAAAAGATTATTTAGAACGTACATATAATAAAAGATTAAGTGGGTTAGAATATATAACATCAGTTGCTTATGATGTTATTGGGGCGACTAATGATGAATTTACTAAAGATTCCATACTTATTGTAGATGAAGATGGATTACCCGTAGCAGGTGCAAAAATAAGTATACCTGGAACTGATTTAAATTTTAGTGATGTATATGTTAAAGATTCTATAGTAATTACAGAAGCAGGCAGTATTTTTACAAAGGCAAGTGATAAATTATTTAATGAAATTATAGAATTAGCAAAGAAAAAAAATAAAAGATTTATAGTTGCAGAAGATTTAACTAGTGAAGGTGCATTACAAGCTCTGAAAAATAGAGGTTTTAGAACAACTACTACAAAAGATACAAAAAAATTTAAAGGTAAAAAAATTAGAAGACCAAACGGTAGAGTAGCCGTTCAAAAAAATTTAGTTTTAGATTTAAACATCTTTGAAAAAAAAGCCATGGGCGGTTTAATTGATAAGCCTTTACCAGGAAGAAGTAGAGATATATAATGATTCAAGGATTGGCAGCCATACCATACGTGGGCGCAGTTGCTTTAGGCACTGCTATAGGTATTAATACAACAGGTAAAAATGTTCTTGAAATATCAAATGCAATCACAAAAAAAATACAAGAAAATCCAGAGATAATAAACACGCCTCAGTTTAAAGGACTAGCATTTGCTATGGGCCTTAGAGTACCAGGAGTCATTGCACCTGATGCAGATGAAATGGAAAAGGTGAGACAAGATATAGAAAAAAACTTAAAACCAGGAGAAACTAAACCACCTAAAATAGATTTAACAGAAACATTGCCTTTACCTGAAGAAGAACTTTTACCAAGACTACCTGGTTTTGGAGAAGGAGAAAAACCAGATGTACCATTAACAACCGGTGGATCAGAAATTCCTGAACAACTTCCAATTATATTTGCAAAAAAAGGTATAGGTGAAAATAACCCTCCAGGGCCATTACCCAAATCAACAAAAAGAGTAGAGGAGGGTAAAGAAATAATTGAAAAACAAATGGACGTGGCTGTTGAAGATAAAAAAATATTTGATTACTTTGATGGTATTGAAGAGTTATATGACAATGAGTGGTATGGCTCTGATAAAAATATAAAAAATTTTATTTTAAATAGAGAACCTAACGATGTTCCTTATTCATATGAAGAAAATGTTTTTCAACAATATGGACAAACAAGACCTTTACATGAATTTTTTGAAGATGAGTATCAAGGAGGAGTTGGAGATCTAGGTAATGCAGATGCAGCGAAGGTTATGGTGGGAGGGGGCATGTATAGATATGGAGAATTTAACGCTCCTGAGTATTATGATGAATACAGAGATAAATTAGTTGAATACACAATGGATACATTAGGTAAAGAACTAAAAGGTTATAGACTTACAAGAAAAGATGAAATGGATAAATATTTTTCTGGAATTGATACAGATGAATTTGGTATTAAAAGTTTTTCTTTAGATAAAAAAACAGCGTTAGGTTTTCAATATTTATGGAGTGATTATTTTACAAATCAAGATGGAAGCCCTAGAGAAGATTTAGTTTTAATTGAAGCACCTATTGATGTTGAATCACTTTTAATGCGTGGTAAATCAAATGAAAAAGAAATTGTAGTTGATGGAGGTTATTTAGAGCCAGATAAAATGAACTTTTATGATATAAAAGGTAATTTGTTAAAAGGTGCTGAAAGAGGTTCTTTAAAAAAAACAACTAAAAAAGCAGACGGAGGCATAGTGGAGCTACTAAACTTATGACATTTACATTTAAACACCCTAGCAAATACAAGAAACTATCAACAGGAGCACCTCCTAAATCAGGCCCTACACCACAAGGCTTGAATATTGAATATAATACTGTTAAGACAGTGAAACTGGAGAAAATAAATGGCAGAAATAGACAAGTCTTTACCAAACGTAAAGCAGACAATAGAGATACCTAGTCCCGACGAAATTGCAGTAGAAGTAGAAAAAGAGCAACAAGAACCGGACACACCCATTAATATAAAACCAAACGAAGATGGCAGTGTTGATATAGACTTTGATCCTAATGTTGGGAGCCAAGAACAAGGACAAGATCATTTTGCAAATCTTGCAGAACTATTACCAGACGAAGTTTTATCACCAATCGGTAATGAGTTATACGACAACTATGTTGATTATAAATCAGGAAGAAAAGATTGGGAAAGTTCTTACACAAACGGTTTAGAACTTTTAGGATTTAAGTACGAAGAAAAATCAGAACCGTTCAAAGGTGCATCAGGTGCAACGCATCCAGTTTTAGCAGAAGCAGTCACACAGTTTCAAGCGTTAGCTTACAAAGAATTATTACCATCACAAGGTCCAGTTAGAACACAAATTATTGGAACACCAACACCAGATAAGGAACAACAATCTTTACGTGTTAAAGAATTTATGAATTATCAAATTATGTCAGAGATGAAAGAGTATGAGTCTGAGTTTGATCAAATGTTATTTTATTTACCACTAACAGGTTCTACATTTAAAAAAGTTTACTACGATGAAATGATGCAGCGAACAGTTTCTAAATTTGTTCCTGCGGACGATTTAGTTGTTCCGTATACAGCTACCTCATTAGACGATGCGGAAACAATTATACACGTTGTCAAGATGTCTGAGAACGAACTTAGAAAGCAGCAAGTCGCTGGATTCTATAGAGACGTTGAATTAATCCCAGGGCAAGACAACGAGACAGATGCACAAAGAAAAGAGCGTGAACTAGATGGAATGGCCAAAGGCAGAAACCAACCAATGTTCACTCTCTTGGAGTGTCATGTTAATTTAGATATTGAAGGGTTTGAAGATACAGATACCCAGGGACAAGCGACAGGGATCAAGCTGCCTTACATCGTGACAGTTGAAGAAGCATCTCGTGAAGTATTATCAATTAGAAGAAACTACGAAGTAGGTGATGTAACTAGAAGTAAGATACAATATTTTGTGCATTTTAAATTTTTACCTGGTTTAGGATTTTATGGTTTTGGTTTAATACACATGATCGGTGGTCTATCAAGAACTGCAACTGCAGCTTTGAGATCGCTCCTTGACGCCGGAACCTTTTCAAATCAGCCATCAGGATTTAAAATGCGTGGTATAAAATTACGAGACGAAGCTCAACCATTACAACCGGGAGAGTTTAGAGATGTAGATGCACCAGGTGGTAATTTACGAGATGCGTTTATGCCATTACCGTTCAAAGAACCATCACAAACACTATTACAATTAATGGGTGTTGTTGTGGGTGCAGGACAAAGATTTGCATCGATTGCTGACTTACAAGTTGGCGAAGGCAATCAGCAGGCAGCAGTTGGCACAACAGTTGCTATGTTAGAAAGAGGATCTAGAACAATGTCAGCGATTCATAAAAGATTATATGCTTCTATGAGACGCGAGTTTAGTTTAATGGCTAGAGTTTTTAAACTTTACTTACCTCCAGTTTACCCATATGATGTTGTTGGCGGTCAAAGACAAATTAAGCAAACTGATTTTGATGACCGAATAGATATATTGCCAGTTGCGGATCCAAATATCTTTTCACAGACGCAGCGAATATCACTCGCTCAAACGGAAATGCAACTGGCAGCTTCTAATCCTGCTATTCACAATCAGTATGAAGTTTACAGAAACATGTACGAAGCGTTGGGTGTAAAAGATATAGATTTAATTTTAAAAAAACCACAACCACCTATGCCAAAAGATCCGGCGTTAGAACACATTGATGCTTTAGCTGGCGTGCCTTTTCAAGCTTTTCCTGGTCAAGACCACCAAGCACACATTACAGCGCATTTAAATTTTATGGAAACGAACATGGTAAAAAATTCACCTGTGATTGGAGCTGCGATACAAAAAAATATACTAGAGCATATTAGTTTAATGGCACAAGAACAGATTGAAATGGAGTTCCAACAAGAATTACCGCAACTTGCACAGATGCAACAGATGGCACAACAAAATCCACAGCTACAACAACAAGTTAGAATGCTGTCAGAGAAGATTGAAGCTAGAAAAGCAGTGTTAATATCAGAAATGATGGATGATTTTGCAAAAGAAGAAAACAAAATTACATCTAGATTTGATAATGACCCTATTGCAGCGTTAAGAGCAAGAGAAATAGATCTACAAGCTAGAGAAAATGAACGAAAAGAGCGTGAAGGTAAAGATAGATTGGACTTAGATCGTATGAAAGCAATGATGAACGATCAAAACCAAGATGAAAAACTAGAACAGAACGAAAAATTGTCTAAATTAAGAGCTGACACGTCAATTCAAAAGACAATTTTAAGTAAAACTATACCATCAACAGATAAAATACCTGATCAAGTGTCAATAATTAGAGGAGGAGAACAATAACATGTGGTTTTCAGCACTTAAACTTGGATTAAACGCGGCAACGCACATTTATAAGAAAAAACAAGAAACAAAAATGAAAATGGCTGATGCACAACTGATGCATGCAGATAAAATGGCCCGAGGAGAGAGCGAATACCAAGGCAAATTATTAGAGGCAAGACAATCGGACTGGAAAGACGAGTTCGTTTTGGTCGTCCTAACGCTGCCAATTTTAGTAATTGCCTGGGGGGTCTTCTCAGATGATCCGGGTGCGGCTGCAAAGATAAAAGAGTTTTTTGAGCAGTTTCAACAACTGCCCAGCTGGTTTACAAATTTATGGATTCTTGTCGTGGCGAGTATTTATGGTATAAAGGGAACACAAATCTTTAAAAACGGAGGAAAAAAATGAGAAAAGATTACGGAACAAGAAATAAAATGATGGGTGGTGGCATGATGAAAAGAAAAACTTTAAAGAAAGGATCTAAGCCTGACTTTTTAGATTTAGACAAAGACAATAATAAAACTGAGTCTATGAAATCTGCAGCGGCATCAGCTAAAAAAATGATGAAAGGTGGCCGTGTTAAAAAAATGGGCGGTGGTATGTCTAAGTTAAATCCAGGTCTTAGAAAATTTATGATGGCTAAGAAAAAAGCTAAGTAATGGCTGGACAAGGTTTATACGCAAACATTGCAGCTAAAAAAAGAAGAATTGCTGCTGGCTCTGGAGAGAAGATGAGAAAAAAAGGAGCTAAAGGTTCGCCAACTGCAGCTAACTTTAGAAGAGCTGCACAAACTGCGAGGAAAAGATAATGACTAAACCCTACGCAAGTAAAATTTGTGCAGGTAAAATTAAAGATCCATCTGGTTTAAAAAGAAAAGACTTTAAAGGTCCTAAAAAAGCTGAAGGCGGTAGAATATATAAAGCCAAAGGTGGACTAATGGAGGCTACACAAAGATTAAAACGACAAGGTTTTGGTATGGGTGGCGCTTGTATACAAATAAAAGGATTTGGTAAAGCACGAAAACCAAATAAGTAACATGGCAAAGAATGGTTTAAAAAAATGGTTCGATCAAAAATGGGTAGATATTGGGAGCAAGCGAAAGGATGGTTCTTTTGCAAAGTGTGGCCGTTCAAAACAAAAAGCGGACGCGAAGAGAAAATATCCGAAGTGTGTCCCACTTGCAAAGGCGAGACGTATGTCAGAAGGCCAAAGAAAATCTGCCGTTGCAAGGAAACGGGCAGCTGCCAATGTGGGACCAAAACCGACTAACGTAAAAACTTTTACAAAAAGAACTAAAGCTGCAAAAGGTTATTCAGCTGGGTATATAGGCAAAAGTATAAACAGTGAGTATGGAGGAGTAAAACTATCTAATCCATCTTACGTTAAATATTACAAAGGCATGATTTAATGAACTTAGCTAGAGATTTAGAAAAATTAAAAAAACAAAAACAACTAAAAGAGTCTGCTGTCGCACAACTTAGAAAAAGAAGTAAAGACTCTAATGCTAGACCTAGAGCAGAAAAAAACATATTGTCTAAAAATCCAGAAATGCAGAGAATATGAGAAGACAAGATAAACAACCACCAAAAACTAAAAAGTATTTTAGATCAACAAAATCTGGCGCTGGTATGACTAAAGCTGGAGTCGCAAGATACAGACGTGAAAACCCTGGATCTAAATTAAAAACAGCTGTGACGGGTAAAGTAAAACCTGGATCTAAAGCTGCAAAGAGACGTAAATCGTTTTGCGCGAGAAGTGCAGGACAAATGAAAAAGTTTCCTAAAGCTGCTAAAGATCCTAACTCTAGATTACGTCAAGCTAGAAGGAGATGGAAGTGTTAAACAATAAAAAGAAAAAAATAAAAAAAGTAGTTAAAGCATTAAAAAAAGCTTCTAAAGCGCATGCTGGTCAAGCAAAAGTATTGAAAGGAGTTATAAATGGCGGATCCAAAAAAAGGAACGGGTAAGAAACCACCTGGCACTGGTAGAAGATTATACACAGATGAAAATCCAAGAGATACTGTAAAGATAAAATTTGCAACACCAACTGATGCAAGAAAGACAGTAGCAAAAGTTAAAAAAATTAAAAAACCATTTGCTAGAAAAATTCAAATATTAACTGTTGGAGAACAGCGTGCCAAAGTTATGAATAAAAACCAAGTCGCTGCTATATTTAAGAAAGGAAAGGAAGCAATAAGAAAAAATGAAAAAGGCAATACTAGAAGCGCTTGAAGCTAGATATAATGCACAAATATCTGAAGCCGATGCAACAATAACAATCTATTTAGAAAATAGTGTTGGTATTGGAGAACATCCACAACACATCGATGAAATAGATAAACAAGTACAAAAAATAGCAGATGCTCAAGAAAAGTTAAAAGTTTTAGAAGACTTTCAACCTGAAAGGAGCGTTTTATAATGGAAGATGGATTAGTAATTGTATCTAAATTACAAAAGTTAATGAGAAACAATTTACAAATTATTGGAGACACTATGATTACAGGTGGGGTTGACAATATGGAAAAATATAAGTATTTACTAGGACAAGCTAATACTTATCAAATTATGCTACAGGAAATCTCTAACCTGCTAGAAAATAAGGAGCAAAAAAATGACGAAGGAACAATCATCGACCTTAACTCAAGAGGTCCCAAAAGTTAAACTTGCACTTCAAGAAAAATACGAAGAGCAAGATAAAAAAGAAAATAAAAAACAAGAAGATTTATCTAACAAAGAATCCTCTAAACTACCTAAACCAACTGGTTGGAGACTTTTAGTTTTACCTTTTAAAATGAAAGAAAAAACTAAAGGTGGTATAATTATGTCAGATATAACTATTGAAAAACAACAAGTTGCCTCTCAATGTGGTTTAGTTGTTGAATTAGGTGAACAATGTTATGACAAAGAAAGATACCCAGAGGGCCCTTGGTGTAAAAAAGGTGACTGGGTTGTCTTTGCAAGATATGCTGGATCTCGTATTCAGATAGATGGTGGGGAAGTAAGATTGCTAAATGACGATGAAATATTAGCAACCATCGAAAACCCTGAAGATATATTTCATCAATATTAAACACATAGGAGAAAACTATGCCAGAAACAGAAACAGAAGATAAAAAAAATGTCCCCATGGTTGACATAGATACTTCAGGTCCTGAAGTAGAAGTTAATCTTGATGAGGAAAAGAAAGTTGAAGAACCAAAGGAAACAATACAAGTTGAAGAAGCAGAACCGAAACAAGAGATAGAAGTAAAGGAAGAAACAAAAAAAGAAGAAACAGAGGAAAAGAAAAAAGAGTTAGATGATTATAGTGAAGGTGTTCAAAAAAGAATTGCAAAGCTAACTAAGAAATGGCGTGAAGCTGAAAGACAAAAAGAAGCTGCCATACAGTATGCTCAAGGTGTTCAAAAAGAACAGGAAAGTTTAAAAACCAAACTATCAACCATCGAACCTAATTATGTAACCGCTATGGAGGGCAGGGTAAGATCTGGCCTACAAGCTGCTCAAGCTGCGTTAGTAAAAGCAAGAGACGAAGGCAATGTTTCAGCTGAGGTAGAGGCACAAAAAATGATTGCAAGGTTAGGTGTAGAAGAGGCTAGAGTTGCTAATATTAAAAAAGCAAACGAAAATAAAGCTCCGGAGATCAAAACTCCAACTTTAGAACAAGCCATTGCACCAACTCAACTGCCTGCAGATCCTAAAGCTGAAGAATGGGCTGAAAAAAATCCGTGGTTTGGATCAGATAGCGCAATGACCTACACAGCGTTTGATTTACATAAAAAACTAACAGAGGAGGAGGGTTTTGACGCTCAAACTGATGAGTATTATACAGAGATTGATAAGCGTATGAGACTTGACTTCCCGCATAAATTTGGTAAAACTGAAGCAACGGTTACGACTAAGCCTACACAAACAGTCGCTAGTGCGAAGCGAAGTGTGAATACTAGTCGCAAAACTGTGAGACTCACGCCCTCTCAGGTAACAATCGCTAAAAAATTAGGTGTGCCACTAGAAGAATATGCGAAACAATTAAATATCACGAAGGAGTAAAAGCATATGGAAAATAAAAAAGTAAACTCTCGTGCGAGTCAAACAAAAGTTAAAGAACAGAAAAAAGTTTGGACTCCACCATCATCTTTAGATGCACCACCTGCACCAGATGGTTTTAAACATAGGTGGATAAGAGCTGAATCGATGGGTTTTGACGACACATCAAACATGTCAGCTAAGTTAAGATCAGGATTTGAATTAGTGAGAGCTGATGAATATTCTGATGTAGACTATCCACAAGTTCAAGACGGTAAATACAAGGGGGTGATCGGAGTTGGCGGCCTTTTGCTGGCAAGGATACCTAATGAGATTGTTAAAGCGCGCGAAGAGTATTTTGCAAAACAAACTCAAGAACGAAACGACGCGATAGAAAACGACCTTATGAAGGAACAGCATCCAAGTATGCCGATCAATAGTGATCGACAGACTCGTGTAACCTTCGGTGGTACAAAGAAAAGTTAATTTTTTAACGATTCCTACCCAACGAACAAATTAAACCGTCTACTTCGGTAGACATAAGGAGATAATACTATGGCTAATAAAGACGCGGCTTTTGGTTTTAAACCTACAAGACATCTTACAGGTGGAAAAATTAGAGCTGAAGAATATGCTATAGCGGCAAACCACGGAACATCAATTTTTAATGGTCAAGTGGTTGAAGCAGTAGCAGCGGGTGGTATTGAACAAGCAGCAGCCGGGGACACTCAACAATTAGGTGTGTTCGGTGGCGTTTTCTTCACTGATCCCACAACAAGTAAACCTACATTTAGCGCATACTATCCTGCAAGCACAAATGCTTCAGACATAGTGGCTACAGTGTATGCGGATCCTTATATCGTGTATGAAGCACAACATGATGGTACAGGAACAGCGGCGATGAACAATTCAGGTTTTGACTTTGTTGGAACGAGTGGAAGCACTCTTTCTGGACAATCAACTTCAGAAATTGATACATCAACTTCTGGAACATCAGGTGGTTTCAAACAAATCGGTATATCAAAAGATCCGGAAAATAGTGATACAAGTTCAGCAAATGCGAATGCATATGTTGTATTCAATACTGGTGAACATGTATTTAAATTAACAACAGGCGTATAATTATAATAGGAGTATATA
>LUMU01000247.1_pt1 | contig 23578 bp, 40 predicted proteins | sample 729751 | NCBI WGS metagenome assembly LUMU01 (sample SAMN03860300, study PRJNA289734) | marine metagenome | biome: seawater column; feature: ocean; material: water; isolation source: Red Sea water column Station 192 - depth 100m | place: Saudi Arabia: Red Sea | collected 2011-10-15 | depth 100 m
AAAATTTATGGAAACAACAACACAAACACCTAACATTCAAAATCAATTATCTAAAATTCTAAATGTAGATTTTGGATGCCACACAAAGTGTGATGGTTTAGACCCAGACACTCCAACCTTTATAAGAGTCAACATTAAAGAGTCACTTAATGCTGAGCAAACACAGGGACTATTAGATTTTAAAGAGTTACATGCTTTTGACGAAATGCTAATAAAACGTTCTGGAGCAGGAATCTCAATTACGTTTTTAAATGAAGTCTAATAATCAAGACAGTGATAAGCATCATTACTGCAGATTATTTAGTAATGGTGCTCTAGATGAGCCATGTAAGCTGCAGTGCAAATCTTGTAAAACAAACTCTGCAGATCAACTCCTAAAACAAAACTTTATTCTTTAATAATAATGAAAACAACAAGATTAAGAATAGCACATACAGCCTGTTTATGGCTGCTGCAAGAACGACGAAGAATACTCTTTATACCATTTTGGCAGACCATTTTCTCAAGTCCATTTTTGGAAGATGTAGAAAACCATGCTAAATATTTAACTGAAAAAACTAAAAACCATGAATTATCTAACACATGATGGTCATGAACTAATGACAAAAAATAAATTACAAGCTGCTGTTCAAGCATATTTAAAAAGTATGGACCGACAGTTACTAGAAGGGAAATTCAAATTAAAGCTATTTAAGAAATCGGTAATAGCGAAGATCAAAGAATTAAACCAGGAACATTCTAGATGCAAATCAATTGAACCATATTGGTGGGAAACCGACAAAAATGATTTTAAACTTATGGGTGTTGGCTTTAGCACATATTATATCTATCACTCTAAAAAAACATATTAACAATGCCAGTATTAAAAGAATTCGTAAAAATCAAAAAAGGTGGACGCTTTCTAAGCTTACATATAAAATATGCAAGTAGACTATCTACAGAACTAGCATTAGACATGGAAGTAAAAGATGGTGACACAATCCATTTTTTTAGAGATGAAGTCAAGCCAGATAATTGGTACTTAGCCAAAAACCAAAACGATAAGCATGGAGCAGTTATTAGAAAACGAAAAGGCAGGTATGGATATGTGTTTTTCTATAGTGCTTTTGCAAAAGAAATAAACGAAATCTATAGACAGAATAAGGACTTAATAAAAATTAAAGTAGGTCCAAAAACAATGATTGACAAAAAGCCATATTGGCCATTGATAACCGCTCAACTATTTAAATAACATGCCAACATTAACAGACCAACAATTAATAGAACTAGGCTTTAAGCTATTGCCTAAAGTAACCGATGAATGCGACGATGGCTTTGCTTACAGAGTTGCAGAAATAAAAACGAGTACATCATTAATTGAAATCATTAATGAATATAGAGACGATAAACTCACCAAACAATTATGCAACTATGAGATTATAGAAGATGGTAGTACAGTTATAGATGTAGAGCTAATTAAAAAACTAAAGACAATTATACAATGCCAAAAATCATAAAACAATTTGAGCTAGATGTAACACCAGAGCGTTTTTTAAGCGCATGTTCACCTCAAGAGCTCATAGAAGTAGAGCTGCTTATTACTAGTCCGCGATTTGTAAGCAAGATGAATGAACACATTTCAAAGTCTAAAAAACTAACAGAAGGTTAATATGAACACCAAACTAAAATCTATGGCAGGCAAAGGTGTAAAGACTCAAAAACGATTTAAGTTTCACCGGAAGGATGATACCATCACTTTTTTTTGGGGTGGCATGGTCCAGATCATTAAGGTACCAGGAACTAAAGTTAAGCTATCACATAAAAAAGGTAGTGTTACCATTACAGATTACAACGCTGAAGGCTATGTATACGATCCTGTGTTTGTAAATGGTAGTAAAGAGAAAGTAGAATTTTAAAATTGTAAATAAGATGAAAGAAGCTAGAGATGATTTTCACCCTAGTGATTTTAAAAAAAGTGAAATCACTATAAAAAAGTGGAGGTATAACCTTGAATGTTTTAGATGGACTGTAATCGGAATCGGTTTAGGCTATCTTCTTCATTCACTTTAACTGTAGCATTTTGCTACATCAAGATAATTAGTTGGAAGCGGGGGCGCCCGCTATAAAATTCGCCTGACTTTGGCCAGAGTTTGAAGAGGAACTCTACCTGGTCTGAAAATGAGGATGCCGAGACACTTAGTGTACGGAGGATCACCAGAGAAACTGAATAGTGAACGCAATAAGCTGGTGTCGTGGGTTCGACTCCCACCTCCCGACAAGTATAATTTAATTGTAGATATGGAAACCTATAACTATAAATGTACTAAGTGCGGAAGTACTTATGCAGATCAAAAAAAACCATTACCGTATTCAAATTGTGTGGTTGTGGTAGATAATAACCCTAATCCTGTTTACTGTAATGGGAATTTAAAAAGACTGTAGGTTATCAATTACTTACAACGGTCAGGGATTATGCACTTTGGATGCGCAGCATACAGAGTAAGTGCATCTGCTGTGCATCTATTGTGTATATCTTTTGTTGGCTGTCAGTGTACTAAAATATAGAAATTATGAAAGAAAATAATAAAAAAACATCGTCGATGCATAGCAATTCCCTGACCGTTGACTGTAATGAGCAGGGTGGGAATAAATGCAAAGTATGCGGACATTTATTATATGGCGAGCCTTTTAAAGTTTGCCTAGTGTGTGAAGATGATGACCATCTTTGGTAGCATTTATGTAGCACTGCGTGCCTTTAGGACATTACAGTCAACGGAATTGTGTATGATTCCGTTGCGAGTAAAATCCGCAGGATTTTCCGAAGTAGGAATTAGGCACAATGACACACAACGACCTTTAATAAATCTAAAAAAAGCAATGGATTATACACGGTGTTGTACCGTCGTTAATTTTTAAAATAGCCGTGGGTGAGGCACGAACCCAAACAGAGTACTAATGATAAATTACAATTATGGAAACCACTATTGAAAACACAAAATTAATTAAAGCTATTGCGGTATTTAATTACATAAATGACAAGACTAAATACTATAATAAAAAATGGAATAGAGCGAGAAAAATGGAAACTATTGATAAGCATTTTGAGACGTATAAAATGTATCGTGATTTTAGTTATCGAGCGCAAAATTTAATTTTCTCTTTAAGACGTTCTGAAAAATTTGGTGATGGTAGGCAATGGTTTGAAATGGACGGGAAAAGATTTAAGGAATTTAGAGCCAAAATAAAAGCCGAAAGAAAATTAAAATTTGAACAAAATTATAGAGTGCATTTACATTTTATGTCTCAAAGTTTACACGCTGATTACGGCACTTTTAATTGTGATAAATGCGATAGAACATTTTACCATAGTCCAGCGGTTGTTTATAAAGGTTCAGAGAAGAAATACGATAATTGTTGTGGACATTGTGTTAACAATATGATGCATTGGAATACGCAAGATGAAGTTTACCATTAAATTTTAAAGAGTTCGAGTAAGTTCGGCTATTTTAAAAATTTATGCGGTACAACACCAAGCTATGAAACGTTGAGAGGCACGAGCTATGTTTTATAGCAACTGTTGTAAAGTAGTTGAATCAAAAATTAATTAATAACTGTAGATATGTGGATAATAACAATACCATGCACTACTAACCGAATGAGTTATTATAAATCCATTTTTGAAGGTGATCCACCTCGAACAATGAAAAGAGAAGAAGCTACGGTTTTTGGTAAGAAGAAAACTTTAGAGAAAAAATTAAAAGAACTCGAAGATGAATATCCAAATAGAAACTTTGGATTTGAAGCTCATTAATACCTGTTGACGAAGTAATGAAGAAATATGCTTTAAAAGCTATTCAAAGGGCTACGTAAAATTACCATAACACATTAGGTGTAATTTCAGATTTTAAAAATGCTGAAGGTTTTGGAGAAGTTGATGGCAGTATAGGTATAACCTTAACTAAGGTAGAACTTTTTGAGTTTGATCCTGATGATTTAGATATGACTGTAAAATAAATCTATAGGTTATGAAAATATACACCTCATGGCAAGATAGCCTAGCCAAGCGATTATACATTGAAGAGACATTTCATCCAGATACCTTTGAAAAAAATCTCTACGACGCAGTACTCAAAACGATGAGACACATATCAGCCTACATTAAGTATGACAAGTCTTTAAAGAATGATCTACACCAGCTCCGTGCGTATTACACAGAAGAGGATCCATCCAGGATAACCACAAACAAAAAAACAATTAAGAGCAATACAGCAAACTAAGAAGTAAGCTAACGAAGCTCTGCTGAAGATAGTGTCTTTTAGTGCAGCTGTATAAGCGCAATAGTAAAGCGGCCATTCCTGGTCGCTTTTTTGTTTTCTACACATACGCGCACGTAGGCCTTTAATTTTTCCCTTTTACCCTTTCAATAATGTTCTAGTCAAAAAAAACTGTAATTCTGTAACTAATCACGTATAGCCTTTTAAAATCAATAGATTCTGTATTACAGAATTGATATTCTATTTGTAATAGAATTACAAAAATTCTGTAATCATAAAATAAATTACAAAATCACATTTTTCTAATCAGTGGTAATTACAAAACGGTTGTGCTTATAAAAAGCCAGTAAAATCAAGTGTTTTGTTAATCAATTACAGAATTACAGTTTTTTTTGGAAAAAAAGCACTAGAGAAATTAAGTTCACTTTTTGTAAACTTATTAATTCACTATATGTAAATTTTAACTATATTTGATAAACCTATTCATACAGTGGACCTTACGCAGAAAGTTTTAGTATTACCTCATGTCTGTGGCATAGAAATAGATCTATCTGCTACAATAGAGGCTACAAAAGAACCAAGCCTTCAAGGATTCTATAATACGCTTGTTCAAAACAGTACAGCTGTACCTGTATATTTTACACCATCAAAAGGAAGATTATCAGAGTCTGCAGAAGACACCAGGTCTGGTATAAAGTATACACAAACTTTACAGCTAGAGTTTCCTTCAAACGATCCTATGAGAGCAAAACGCATTAGCGATTACCTTAAAGTAAAGTATGTTTACATTAAGCTGTCCACAGACATGATCGTGTTTTTTGGCCGTAATGACTATAACCAAAATTCAGAGCCAAAAGTAAAAATGAGAAGTAACGAAAAAACTACTCAAATCACATACACCTGTCAAAGTATGTTTCCTTATGGTTTTACAAACGGTAGTTTCAGTTTTGGACTACCAAGCGAGTTTCCTATTAATTTTTACAATTTACTATAGAAGTTGCTTGCTGGTGAATTTAATCTCATTAAAACAGCATTAAATTATTTGTATGAAAACATCGGACAAGGCGGATCTTCTCAAAATAATGAAGTACGTATAGGTTATGCTTGGTTTTACCCGATTAACTCACAAAGTTCTCAAGAAGTTTTTAATGGTCAAGAATTTAGAGGATTTACGGATGAGACAAGAACTCAGTATGTCACTGGTGTTGTTACCGATGCAGAAAACTTTGATATAGAAGCTCAGTTAGGATGTAAAATTTTTACAGATATAAAAGAAGAATAAAATGAGAAAGAATTTAATTATAGTATTAGCAATTCTATTTACTTATTTAGCTGCTGGACAGTCTAATGTTACATCTTTAAATTTTAAAAAGAAGTATACCATTTCTCAAAGAGATGCTTTATCACCAGGACCAGATGATAGACGAATGATATATGTTGTAGACACAGGTGTTAACGAAGTGCAGATTTGGGATGGCGACTCTTGGGAAAGCCTTGGAGGTGGTGGAGCAGGTACATTACAATCCGTTACAGAAGCTGGTGCAACAACAAACCAAGATCTAACAATTAACGCAGACATAATTTTAGGAAATTATAATGCAATTAAAATAACAGATGGTACATTTAATAGTTCAATTGCTCGTCCCTCAACTGGTTTTACATCAAATAGAGTTTTTAGAATTCCAGATAGAGATGGGACACCAGCTCTAGCGGCTACTGATGGTGTCACTACAATTAATACTGGTACAGATGGTATATTAGACTTAAGTGGTCTAGATTTAGGTGGCAGAACTAATTATATAAATGTAGCTGATTATGGCGCAACAGGTGACGGAACTACAGATGACACAAGTGCAATTCAATCAGCATTAGATGCATCAGAGTACAAGAAACTTATATTTCCTGAAGGTATTTACAAAATAACTCAATTAAATGTAGGGTCTAATCGCGAAATTGATTTTAATAATGCTACTATAGTAAATGACGGTGTTAGTACAGATGAATTAGTTGTATTAGATAGTGGTACATCAAACGTTATTTTTAAAAATGGCAATTTTAATTTAACAGGAAATACAAATGATGTATTTTATCATAATAATACAGGTGGAACATTAACAAATATTTCGTTTCAAAATATGCGTTTTGAAAATGGACGTTACCCTATTTATTTAGATGAAACAGACAGACTTAACATATATAACTCAAAATTTTTAAATAGTTCTTACGGAATAAGATGTTCTAGCTCTAGGAATGTTAATGTAAGTTATAATACATTTAAAGGTAATGGCACGTCTTCAAGTATGATAACAGCTTTTAATTGCAATGCTGTTAGTTCTTCATTAACTTCAGATGTAAACTTTACTTATAATTTTATTTCAGATACAGGCGACACTAGCGTATTTGCGAGATGCTTCGCAGGAAGTGAAATTAAGAAAGTAAATATATCTAATAACACTTTAGTTAATTGTGGTAAAGCAGGGATTAAGTTTACCTCTCCTAGTGGTAATGATGGTGCCATATTAAGCGATGCTCAGATTAATAATAATATAATTAAAGGTTATTCTGTACACGTTTCTACAGCAGCTATTGCAGTGTTTAGAGATATATCTGACACAACTACTACAATAACTAATGTAAATGTAAACGGAAATTTAATTAATGGTAATTACGAAAATTCTGTTACTGGCTTAGGTAATGCTCAAGGAATAAAATTTAATTATGTAGATGGTGGCAGTGTTTCAAATAACACTATTTTAAATGCTTATACTTATGGATTACACATATTTAGATGTAACAACTTTACATCAATAGGTAATTCTATAGATAATTCGGGTGCCGATTTTTCAGGAATAGATGATACCGAATGTGGTTTATTAGTTTCAGATTGTTTTGATTTTGTATTATCATCAAGTGTGGATGGTACTACAAATGGTGGTGGTTTATATGTTGAGTATTCACAAAACGGAAAAATATCAGGTATTTATAAATCTAATGCTACTTATGGTGTTTATCTATCTAGTTTAGGTGGGACAAAGAATCAATATTTACATTGTGATTTTGTAAGTAAAGACAACACAGGTGAGGATTTAGATTATTTTGATAGTTCGGGTGTGCTTCAACATTGCGATTATACTAATGTAACTCTAAGTGATGGTAGAATAACACAAGGCGATACAGCTAAAAGGGATTTTCATTTCAGTAGAAACTGCACCACAAATATTATTTACTCAAACACAGATACAGGAACTTTACAATATAAAGGTGGTATATCTGATAGTTTTATTGATTTACAAGAACAAATAAACTTAGAAGGAGATATTAACTCAGTTAAAATTACATTGACATCAACAAAAGATGGAAGTGGCTTTGTAGTTGGTGATGAGTATGGCGCTTTTAATATCTATAGTTCTGATGGAAGAGCAGGTGGTTCTGGTTTAGTTGGTAAAATCTCAAGCGAACATAGTTTTGGTGGTTCTGGTAATTATGCGGATTTAGTTTTTTATACAAGAAATGGCGCAACACTTTTAGAAGAAGGTGCTCGTATAACGAGATTATTAGACTTACAATTAAAAGGTGGTATAAAAACAAAACAATACACTTTTGCTTCATTACCAACAGGCATAACAGGAATGGTAGCAACGATAACAGATGCTGACACACCAACATATAGAGGTGTCGCCTCTGGTGGTGGTACTGAAACTGCTTTAGTTATGTATGACGGAACTAATTGGATATATCATTAATCATGAAAAACCTAATCACATACCTAGCATTACTAATATGTATTTCCGTAAATGCACAAAGAGCTGAAGACATACATGCCAAAACGGAAGAACTAAACAAGTATAAAACCGAATGGAGCGTTAATGTAGAGCATCAAATTTATGAGCTTATTAAAGGTCAAAAAGCTTTAGAAAAGGACCTAAGTAATGCGCTAAAAAAAATAGAAAACCAATCTGAGCATATAACACAGTTAAAAATTAACGCGTTAAAAGACAGCTTAAAGATTGAAAAACTCACCTCTAAAATTAAGTACACCCAAAGTTTTATAAAAGATAGTGTGGTTTTTGTTTTGGATGCAGCACCAGAACTTGAAACTAACCTTATAAAAGGTGTGGAAAGCTATAATGATGGTTGGTGGGATAATGAAGACGGATCCTATTATTACAATAGCAATGTCAAAAACTACAGTTACATTTATTTCAGTCTCAAAGAAAATCTAAAGCCTCAAGCTACCTACATCATATCATTTACAATACAATTACAAGATCCAAACAGAGAAGCCTTAATCAATCTCTGGTTTTATGACAACTCTGGTAACACAAGATTGTCAGACACCTATTACGGTGAAGGTAAGCACACCATTGAAGTTGAGTTTGATGTAGAAAAAATTAAAATGGCAGCTCGTGCCAGGAATAACAATGGTGGTAGCTTCAAATTTATAAATCCTAAAATTGAAGAGAAGCAATGAAAAAATTAACCCTTTCAGACTTCATAATATTTTACAATAAATATTTCTCATTGAAATCCTACATCAATAGAGAAAGACCAGGTTGCAGACAGATCATTGGTTTTTTGTGCTATCATGAAATTACAATTACTGAAAAAGTAAAAGAAGTGCTATCAATGTTTGTCTGGGATTTTTGGAACTTAGAAGACTGCTCGGGTTTAAATACTAATCATCTCTCTCAATTTTGCAATAAATACCAAATACAGTCAACTATATGACCAATCTTATAAATGTAAATATAAGACCACATTTAATAAGCTTTTTGTTCCAGGAACTACATGGTCAAATACAAGCAGATGTAGAAGGAAAAAAAGTGAAGCTAGCAAAAGTATCACGCTCTTCACTACTTGGGCAAATGATAGAAACTTTTGAAGCTTCAGCTGTACCTTACAAAAAAAGGACCAACTGCTACTCTATATTTTTAAGAATAACAGAAGATGGTATAAAAGAAGGAGCATTTCACGCTAAGACAGACCATAATTATAAAGTATTAGAACTTTTAACGGAGCACGTTACTATTATCAACGACCTATTAGAAAGTATGTTCCGATTGTCTGCAGTAGAATATATAAAAGGCTATGTTAGAGGATCATCATCTTTAAATGCTGTAAATACAGCAATTAATGAGTTTATGAAGCTTCATAATTTATATGATACTGAATTAGATCCCGAAAGCCTTAGACGTATGTATTATAATGCCTTAAAAAAAAACCATAGCCTTTCTAGGTTGCAAAACCAAACATCTACCAGAAGCTTATACTATCATTCAGCCTAAACCATGTCACAGCAATATCAAAGTCACTAAAATATCTTTGATTCATATTGCTATTAATTGCTTTGAGGGAAGTAATAAAAATTTAAAGGCATGGATAAAATCAGAGAAACTTTTTTAAAAAAGTATGGTGTTTGGGAATATGTGTTATTCCTGGTAGGTATTGCAATTCTTGGCAGAGTTGTTTACAGCATCATAATAGCAGACTTCAAAACAATGACGTGGGATGAAATAGGGATAATCATCTTATTTCTTTCTCTAGGTGTGTTAGCAGTTGCAAAACCGTTAGCTATTGCAGACTACGCGCGTAAAAAAGTAGGTTTAGAAACTAAGGATAAATCAAAAAATGAGCGAATCAATGATTAAATCAATAAGTGTAGCATTTATCTACCTACTCACTTTACCTATACTGCCACAGTTTTTAAGTATTGTTAGTAGTGCTGTTGTTATTATATACTTTTTAACGATGCTTAAGATTAATGCTGTTAACAAATTTTATAATGGCAGCTGGAGAATGTTTCTAAAATCATGGTTTAAAAAAAGAAAATAAAAAAAATTAAGCAAAGTTTTGTATTCAAGTCATGGCGATCGTTTAGCTGTAGATTTTAATTTCTTTATAAACGGAAAGCTCACTTACGATTTTCATAAAATAAAACCATTAGGCGACTATTGGGAAAGTTTGCATCCAGATAATGTTTGGGGTGGTGACTTTAATAAAAACAATATTAAAGATGGTTTTGTTGATGTACCACATTTTCAAATGAAAAAATAGAATATAATGATAAAAGTTAATTGGAAAAACCTTACGGAAAACCTCATTATTACAGTAATAATTTTTATTGTAGGTGCATTTGTTGGTCACAAAGTCACAAAAATTACTTCAGAGTCTGTCGTAGAAATTCTTAAACCTACAATAGACAAAGCTATTGATAAAGACACTGTAGAGAATAGCATCTATAATGCTATTAATAATAATTTTGAAAAGATAAAAAAATCAGATAGCCTTACGATTACTATAGATCAGCAACCTGCTAACGACAATAGACCAACTACAACAGTAAATAAAGCAGAAGATTGTGTGGTTAACCAGTCTCAATTCGATGCTTTATCTGATGGTGAGAAACGCAGATTAAAGCGTTGGTTAAAAGATTAAGAAATCATCTTAAAAATTCATCACTACTACCAGTCACTAGCCATAAGCCTATAAGCCAACAGGCTATAAAAAAAAGTATTTTTAAAACGACCATTTCCAAAAATAGTCAAAAACCATGTCACAGCAATATCAAAGGCGCTTCCTTTTATTTGTTGTATGAATACATTTTCAGGTCAATTTATAGATAATAGAACGGTTTTAAATGAAATTTTAACTGGTCAATGGTTGATAAGTCACTCAGGACTTTTACAGCTAGGTCATTTCTTTCAGCATTTAGATCCTCATGCAAAATCATCTTCAAGTGAAAAAGAAGAACGTCAGCTTCTATCCTTTTTCAATTCAGATTATGTACGTATAGCACCTCGTAATGTAGACGAAATACCAGAAGGTACAATCGCTACTATTAATATGGTTGGTCCTATGACAAAATATAGCAGCTGGTGGATGCTTGGTGCCAATGAAGTGATATGGCAATTAGATTTTCTTAACAACATAGCAAATGTAAAGTCTATAGTAGCTTATATAGATGGTCCTGGTGGTGCTGTGTCAGCAATACCATCGTTTATAGATTTTGCAAAACGAAAAAAGAAGCCAATCGTTGCGCTTTGTGATGCCTCGTTAAGCCTTCATCGTTGGATACCAGATGCTATAGCAGATTATCAAATGGCAGATAATAATATTTCAGCAAGGTTTGGCAGCATTGGTGTAGTGAGCTCTTGGATGGATGCAACTAAATATTACGAGGAAATGGGTGTAAAAATCCATGAAGTATATCCTGAAGAGTCCAAACACAAAAATGAAATTTGGCGCGCTATTAAAGAAGATGAGGAAAAAGGAAAAGAGATGCTAAGGAAAATGCACCTCTCACCTATGGCTAAAAAATTTCAGGAAGCTGTAAAAGCTGCACATCCAAATCTTATTGAAGAAGAAGGTGTGTTAACCGGACGAACGTTCGGTACAGAGGATGCCATTAGAATTGGCATGATTAACAAACAAGGCAATATGATGGAAGCCATGCAAGTAGCAAATGCATTGGCAGAAGCGTATAGTATAAATTAATTAATAACCCAAAACAGAAACATTATGTTTAAAAAATTTCAGGCTATGTACGCGTTTATGCTAGCGTTTTTAAAAGCCGAATCATTAATCGAAGATGGTAAGTTAAACTTATCAGAAAAAGACCTTCAAAGCATGCAAGATGCTTTAGGCGAAAAAGTAAAACTATCTGAGGTTGTAGATGCTATGAACAAAGAATTAGCAGACATGGCCAAAGATGAAGCTGGTGAAGATCAACAATTAGTTGATTTAAAAAAGGAAGCTATGGAAATGCTTTTAGCTCATGGCTTATCTCAAGAAGATGCAGAACAAGCTGCAGACAATCCTCAAGCTATGACAGATCCTGATATGAAGCAAATTTTAGCAGGACTTATTGAGCACAATAAGAAAACTGATAAAATGATTGAGCAATTAATGAAAGAGCCAGAAGTAGACTCTCCATTAGCTTCAGGAAAACGCGATAATTTAAAAAATATGCATAGTAAAACACACTTTTTAGGTACAGGTAAAGCGTGGGATGCCTTTGAAGACAGACCATGGAACCAAGCTGCAGCAGGTTTAATTAAAGACTTTAATGTTGGTTCTTTATCAAAAGTAGAAGTTCAAAAATTAAATGATGATGCAGATTTATATGTACGCGAGGTTAATGCAGACCTTAACTCATTAGAGCGTGATAATGCAGGTTTACCTCCATTTTGGAAAGTTATTACCAACGTTGTAGATAAAATTGCAGATGGTAATATTGTTTCTGGCGAAGTAACGCAAGCGCGTAAAAAGAATTGGTTACCAAAAGGTAAGCAAATGATTCAGCCAGAAGAGTCTCAAATCTTCCCAGTGCAAATAGATTTAGAATTTGCAGGTTACACTTTACAAGATTTATTAACGTCTTGGATCTCTTCTTACAACAAGGAAGGCTCTCAAGCTTATAAAATGAGCTTTGTACGTTACTTAATCTCTGAGTTAATGAAAAAAGCACGTCAAGAAGACCGTAAGGTAGCTATTAATGGTGTGTATGTAAAAACTCCAGATACTTCTGAGGTAGCAGGTAGAGCAATTAACAGAGGTGATGGTATTATCTATAAGTTATGGAGAGCATTTTGGATAGATAAAAAATTCAAAGTGGCTAATGTTGCTGCACCTACAGCTCAAAATATTGTAGACCATGTACCAGAAGTTATTGAGGCAAACCTTAAAGAAGAAGATAAAAATCAAGATGGTTTAGTGTTTTACTTATCACCTTCATGGTTAAGAAAATACAAGTCTCGTAAACGTCAACTGTTTGGTTTAGATAATGATTACACAGGCGAAAAGCTAATGGAAATCGAAAACTATCCAAACATTAGATTCTATCCATTAAGAGATTTAGAAGGTTCTGACTTCATGTTTATCACAGATGATAATAATATTGATTTGTTAGAGAATATTCCTGGTGAAAAATCTTTATTGCATTTTGAGATGCTTAAGCGTATCCTTTACATCTTTGGTGACTACAAGTTTGGTGTAAGATTTAAGCATATTGGTACTAAGGTAAAAGATGAAGATCCAGCTGCATTTAAAGTACAAACGGTTTGGGCAAATATGCCTCCATATTTACACGATAGCTTTGTGCAAATCTATGATGACACTACAGGAGAAGTTACCATTCCTTATTCTACAGTACAAGTAGCAGCAGATTGGGCTACTAATATTACTGATATTAAAGGTACATATGCAGGGCAAGTTGTAAAGCTTAGAGGTACAGCTGGTGTTTCTGGAAATGTGGTAAGTACCGGAAACATGACTTTAGATAGCACCTTTGCGCTTTCTTCAGGAGGTACTTTGACGTTGTTTGTCAATGACGATTTAACCTTAACAGAAATTTCACGTACTACTGAGGCGCCTTCAAACGATGAAGAGCCAGCAACATATGTAGATTCTATTGATGCTACAGAAGGTACCGAATTTAATTTTGCAGGTGGTGGCGCTGATACTTTAGATGAAATCTTAGAAGGTTTTGAAGGTCAACAAATCAAAGTGAATGGTGGTGCTGGTGGTGCTGTAACTATCAATAATGTAGCAGGAAATATTTCTGTTACCGCTACAGCTACTCTTGCTAATGCCGCTGATAACATCACCTTTGTTAAGGTAGATGGTGTATGGACCGAAGTTGCAAGAACTATCGCCTAAGTAAATGTATAATCAATGCCTCGGCTTAGGTCGAGGCTCTTAAAATATTTAAATTATGTACGAATTTCAAGACGTAAATAAACCAGCTACTGCAGGTGCAGGTGCATCCACACCAAAGGATCCTAATGTTCATATTGTAAGAACAAAAGATGTCTTAACATGGCCAGCTAGAAACGCTAAAGGTGTGTTAGCTGTTGGCGATTTAGTGATGAAACCTGGTAAAACTGCAATATCAGTTTACATGACAGGTGTAAACCAAAAACCAAACTTTGCCACTGAAGGAGATGTAGATAAAGAGCAAATCCTTCAAAAGTTTGAAGCGACGCATCCTGGTGATGAGTTAGAAGCGCATGAGTTTTACCAAAATAACCTAGGTGAAGACCTTGTTATTTTTTATGGTAACTGTGCAGACAGCTCAAAAAGAATGTATGGTACACCATGTGCACCTTTAAGAATGAAAGGTGACTTTATGGATGATAAAGATGGTAGAGGCTTCAACTTTAACTTTGAGCAAATACAAGGCACACGCTTTGTTCCTGCACATTATAACGGTAACATCCCAACAGCTGCTCCAGCGGCTACAGATGTGTCTATAGATATGTTGGCGGCTACAGGCTACCAATACAAGGTAGAGGCTTTAGATACTACAGCTGCGATTACCATACCAACATTCGATTTGGTACATGGTGATACAGTAACCTTAATTGGTTCTGGTGGTGCTGATCCTGCGACCTTAAGTTCTGGTGATGCTACTGGTGCTACAGTACTATTAAATGATGACCAAGATTGGACAGCTTTAGAAAATGCAACCATTTCTTTTGAAGTGTTTGACAACGGAGCGACCATGTATTTAATAGAAAAAAACAGAAGTTAGTTAATTGTTATTTTTTTATTTGAGTTGAAAAAGTCCTGTGTAATGCAGGACTTTTTTTTGTCTTATAACCATGTCACAGCAACACCCAATAATTGCAATTACATTGCAGTCTCTAGAGATAAAACTTTAAATACATACGTATGAAAACTAAAGACAAAAATGCAGTGTTAGAACTGTTGGCCAGTCACCCAAAAGCGCCAAAAGCGCGTTATAAAGTTCTGGTAGAAAAATTAAAGGAATTAGATGGTGCTACACCATCACAAAAGCGTTTTTATAATGCCGCAATGTATTCGCCTGTAAACCTAGAAAGTTTAGAATACGACCTTAAGAAACTTTGTGGTATTACAGATCGCGAGGTTAAGAAACTTGTGTCTGCAAACAAGCAAGAAGTTAAAGACTTAGACGTTATTGTAGAGCTTCCTGAAGCATTAAAAGCTAAGTTGCAAGACTTAGATGTAGAAAACGCTAACTACAATACAGAATTAAAACCTATAGCAAAAGAATTATCTGAAGCTCTAGGTGTAGAGCCAATAAGCCAAAAGAAAGTAGATTTAATTGCATTTATTAAAGCAAACTTTGCAAAAGGACCAACTGCAGAAGAGTTAGCTACTGCGTTTACTGAGGCGCTATCTGCTGCTCCTGAGGAAGTAAAGCAAGGTTTAAAAATCAGAGAGCTTTATCCATTCTTAAACGATGATGATTGTCCGGATGAATTCCATACCCTTACAGGTAAAATGGTTTCAGCTTATATTAACTGGAAAGAAGGACGTGAAGAGCTAAAAGCTTTGGTAGAAGCAGGTGTTTCTAATGAAGAGATTTATGCCATAGCTAACAAGGTTGTAGCAGATTTTAAACTCAACTTAGATTGCCATGATGAGCTGGCTTATTATCAAGAGCACAAACAAATCTTAGGTAAGCATCCAATTTTTGCAGAAAAGATGCTAGAAGAAGCAGTTAATGCTTTAGGAACGGTTGAGTTAACTAAGCGTCAAAAAAATCTTCGTAGCTACATCAGTAGAGATCAGAAGACCTTTGATAAAATGAACGATGGAGAAGCAAAGGATCAATTTGGCGAAAAGCTTCAAGCTTGGAAAGATGAGCTAGACCTTGTAGATGCACGATTAGATAAAATAAGTTAGTTCTTTGAATAAATTTTTCACACTTCCAGACAATGATGCTAAAAAGGTGCCTGAGTCATCATCTTCTGGAAGTTTTGTTTCTAAATACCTGGCAGCGCATTACCAAAAAGTTGCCGCTGTAAAAAAAGACTTGAAACGTCTCCCAGAGCGTGATGAGTTCTTTTTCTTACAGAGTGATAACTCCTTTAATGCCTTTACGTTTATTCCGGTGGTATTAGAGCATCAAACAGCAAAGCATTTGTATGCGACCACCTACTCTATTAATAAACGTGTGATAAATGCATTAGTGGAATTGCATCAAAACGGATTGGTGGATGAAATAACGCTTTTAGTGAGCGACACGCTTTTAAGGCGCAATCCTGTGACAACAGATTTGCTCGCTGCCGTAAATCGTGAACACGCTAATATAAATGTGTTATTCGCTTGGGTACATGCCAAGGTATGTTTAATAGAAACAAAAGAAGCGCATTATGTTATTGAAGGGTCTGGTAACTGGTCCGAAAATGCATACTATGAGCAATATCTATTTGCAAATTGCGCCAATTTATTTGCGTTTCGTAAAAAATTAATTACTGAGGTGCAAATTAGGCACAAAGCGATAAATGGAAGTATAATTAAAATGGAATGATATGTCAATAATCTACGCATTTTTTAAAGCTATTGAAGCCTTAGTATGTGCTTTTATAATGGGTATAGGGTGTCTACTTGCTCACTTAGCTATTACCGCAATTGTATTTATTCTTTTTAAGAATGAATTGTTGTTAATGATTGTCTTAAATGACCTTGAACTATTCTTTATAATCTACTTTGTTTTTCATGTTATAGATATAGTTCAGGATGATGATTTTTATGAAAGCAATTTTGATATATGACAGAAGATAACAAAACAAACTCAGAAGAGCTTTCAGAGCTTACACTAGAGCAAACTGTAGAGCGTCTAGCAGCTGTTAATTATAGCTATGACGAAATGGCTATATACGTAGGTATGAAAAAAAGTGCGTTTCGTAAAGAAGCTACTACTGAAGATTCTGTAATATGGACCGCTATACAGCGTGGCCGACTAAAAGCAGAATTTGAAATTAACGATAAACTATCTCTCAATGCACAATCTGGTAACATTACTGCAGTGCAACAATTTGAAAAGATTAAAGAGCAAAAGCATGTAGAAAATATAAAATCCATCATCTTCTATGGCGAGTAAAGATTTAAGAGATATAGAGCTAGATGAAATCTATGATTTTGTAGAAAATGGTGTTCCTGGTGAAGATACGTCAGACACAATGCTATACATGCTAGAGATGGAAAAAGTACGTGGCATGTACTTACGTCTTAAAAATTTTCCAAGTAAGGACCATATAGTTAATCATTTGATTAAAGTAGATGGTTATTCCAGGTATTTTGCCAATAAACTCTACAATCAGGCCATGGAATATTTCTACTGCGATACAACTATTAGTAAAGCAGCTTGGAGAAATATCTATGCCGAAAAAATGGAAAAGCTTATTGCATTTGCTATTCAAACCATGAAAGACACTGCAGACGCTTCTAAAGTGGGTAAAATGATAGCAGATTTAGGAAAGCTTCGTCAGTTAGACCAGCCAGATATGGAAGATCTACCTGAAGAATTGTTTAAACGTCCGTTTAAGCTTTATACCATGAATCCTGAAGATGTTGGTATACCAAAAGCAGATAGGCGTGAAATAGCTGCTTTTATAGATAAATTACCAGAGCTCACAGAGCTAGAGCGCGATATCATTAAGCGTGAAGCTGGAGCATTACCAATGAAAGTATTTTTAGAAAAAGAAGAAGATCCGCGTTATGAAGAACCAACAGAATAATGTAGAGCTTCGCTATGGTACTTTTTTAGACCAAATGGTAGCTTTTATAGCACCAAAGGACTTAAATATTATAGCTGGTCGTGGTACCAGAAAAACTACCGGAATTGTAGCAGACCGTTCTCAAGAGGTTGTGTACGATATGCCAAGGTCGGTTTTAGGTTTTGCCGCAGACACGTTTGTAAATGCAAAGGATAAGGTACTTCCAAAGCTTGTAGAGGGCTGGAGAGAGTATCTCGGTTGGAAAGAAGGTGTCCACTACGTGCTTGAAGATAGACCTCCGTCGCATTTCGATATTCCTTATACTCCAATAATGACGTATAAGAATACCATATCAATATTTAATGGCTGTATTTTCAAATTAGGAAGTCTAGACCAACCATCTGGTTTGGCAGGTGACTCTATTCAGCATTTATTTGGTGATGAAGTAAAGTATTTTGATAAGAAAGTGTTAGATATTATTAGTCCTGCGCTTCGTGGCCATCCTCAGGTAAGGCATTCACCGTTTTATCGTGGCACTACCTTTACTACAGATTTACCAAACATATCCAAAAAGAATCATGATTGGATCCTGGACAATCGCGATTTAATGGATATGGAAAAAATCAAAGCAGCTTTTCAAGCAGGATCCATTCTTAATGAAATTAATCACAAGATTAAGCGTGCTTATGATTTGAGAAATACCGGAATGCTAAAAAAATACATCAAACAGCGTAAGCGTTGGATGCTTAAATGGTATAAAGCTCGTAAAGACACTACCTTTTTTATGATGGTGAGTAGTTTGGTAAATTTAGACATCTTAGACAATGGCTACGTTATGTCACAGCTAGACAAACTAGGATGGGAAGAGTTTAAACAATCGGTATTAACTTTTAAAAGTAAGCTAGAGGAAGGTGAACGCTTTTATGTAGGCTTAGGCGAACATCATTACTATGATGATGGATGAAATTGAAAGGCAAACAGGCTTCCAAGAGAAAATCACCTGTAAATCATTACGCTATTGGGACCCACACGCACCATTAGATATTGGTGTAGATTTTGGTAAGATGATATCTATGGTCGTTGCCCAGGAACAAGGTAAGTATTACCGCTGTCTCAAAAATCACTATACGCTTATACCTGAAAGCTCTGCAGAGCTTGGTAAAAAGTTTAGAGAGTACTGGTCACCTCACATTAACAGAACCGTTTATATGTACTATGATCGCTCTGGTAATCAGTACGAGTCTAGTGGAAGAGATTGGGCATCTGAAGTGAGAAAACACATAGAGTACGATGAAAATGGTAAAAGCACAGGTTGGAATGTGGTTTTAATGAGTAGAGAGCAAGGGAATATTCGACAAAGCCAGGAACATTTTTTCATAAAGCAAGTATTGCAAGAAAGTACTAAAGGTCTGCCGATACTTTTAATAGATCGTTACCAATGTAGAGAGCTAAAAAGTAGCTTAGAACTAAGTAAGATTGTTATTGGTGTAGAATCTCGCACAGGTATTAAGTACATAAAAAAAGACAAGAGCTCTGAAAGTTTACCAGTAAACAAATTACCATTGCAGAGTACTAATATGAGTGATGCTTTTAAATACCTTATGTATCGTAAAAAATGGACGAAGCTCGTTAAATATGAGCGCGAATACCTACCAACTGGATCTGGATTGGATGGTGTTGTGGGATAAAATTAACTTATAAGTGAAAAAAATGAGAAAATTATTATGCAAATTAGGCTTTCATAAAAAGCATAAATACACTCACTATGGGACTGTGAATTCAGTTAGGCTGAGTGTGGATATCTGTGAGTGCAAATATTGTAAAAAAAGGTTTTAATTGTATATTAGTGGTCCACTAATCAATACTTTTGAAAATGAAGCGATTATTTTTTTTAGCATTTTTGTTTCTTGTTTGTTCTTGTGAAAACGATAAGTATTATGAAGTAATAGTGTTGAAGAAATTAACCTTTAACAACACTTATGAGTTAGATACAATTACTAAAGATTTGGACTATCCTAATGCCTACCAGGCTTTTATAGCTTCTAGAAGCAGGTATTTATATGATTCATTAAGTTTATATGATAAAAGCTTGGGAAATTTTAAAGGAAGAGATTCTATGTTATCCTATTCGTTCTTTGACTCCAAGGGAAAAAGCGCAAAAATGATTCTATCAGATATAAATTACACTAAGGCTTTGTCTGAAATTAAGTCTAAGACAGATTATCTGGTAAAAAATATGGTATCTACAAACGCTAGATTGAATATGTCCGAGGAAGAAAGAAATCAACTTAAAATATCAAACTTAACAGTACAGGATTTTAAGAAAAAACTTAGTGGTTGGGATGGTTCTTTGGAGAGCTTAGTTGACTATACCAAGAAAATTTTAAAAAACCCTGATAGTTTTGAGCACATAGAAACTAGATTTATTATTAGGAAGTCATTTGTTGAAGTAGAAATGATTTATAAAGCTCAAAACAGTTTTGGCGCTACCGTAAAAAACTCGATAGTTGCAGCTGTAAGTGCTGATGGTGACATTATGCGTATATTATAAGTATCGTTTTATTCACCTATAGTGAACATATAAAAATAAAAAGTATGCAATTGCACATTGCATACTTTTTTTTATTATGTTTGCTTTGTTCAAACAGTTTTAGGAGCAATCCGAAACAACTTATTTACGATAGAAGCTCATCTATGGTGGCCCTAAGGAAACGAGGGGAAAACCAGTCCTAGACTGTTTGAACACATCTAAGGGTGGGCTTCGCCTTTTTAATATTTTCGTTATGTTCAAAGAAAATACCACCAAAACCAAATTTGCTGCTTTATTAGAGTGGCTAGAAGAAATTAAGTTTAATGCACCTGCAGATATACAGTGCCAGGTGATGAACATGTTAGAGGCTTGGCTCTCTACAGACTATGCCAATAAGCCAAGCGACCGCAATGCATATTACCACAACTCTAAGTTGGTAACGCAAGGGATGAGTATTATAAATCAGTTTACTCAAGAGGATTTTGAAACGTTACAAAACTTAATTCAGCCACAACATGTATCGTAACAAAACAGACCTTACCAGTATTGAAGGCATAGAAGTAGATGCTGGTAGCCTTTGGAAATTAGAAAATGATATTTTAGTTTTAGTAGATGAGGATCAGTATGTCACTCATCTACTTACTGAAGATTTCGTAAAAGAATGATTATCTTTAATTGCACACAACACCAAAATAACAGCTTTTTTAATTGCTGTTATTGACTGTTGTGTGCAGTTATTTTTTTTAAATTTGAGTATGGCTAAACAATTTTTTACTTACGAAACAAAATGTAGAAGGTGTTCTGAAATTATTGAACATGCTTTACCAGCTTATCCTGATTTTAGTGATTTTAAGAATTGGCAAAGAGTTCATCATTATGTAACAGCGAGTTTACCTGATCCAAAAATTAGTGATTGTGATAATTGTAAAAAAACGACAATACAAGATTTTGTTTCAATTGAAAGTAAACCTCCAGAATAAAAAAAGCCGACACTTAGTCGGCTTTTAGTTTGTAAACAAATGGCGTTTTGGTTTTATGCCAATCGTGGTTAATTATATAGCTGTTCCAAGGCGCATTGTTGCGGAGGGTGTCCATGTGTAGGACTTCGCCTTTGATACCATGCATAGCCATGTTAATACAACACATCTTAACACACATATGGTCTATGTCTTGAGCTATGTAATAATTACCTTTACAAACGTTATTAGATGCTAGAAGTGTTCTACCGCTTCCTGCAGCACAATCATTTATTGTATTCCCAAAATCATTTTTATTTACTGTGATTTGAGCCATCATATCACATAAAGATTTAGGTGTAAAGAACTGGCCAAAACCTTGTTTTTTGTATTTGCCAGCTAGTTCTTGGTAGTAATCACCTAAAGGATCTATCCAATCTCCAGCGGAGATTGCCCTATCATAAATAATGAAAAGCTGTCCTAAAAGCTTTGGAAAATTATTTATTTCGTCTTCGTCGTATTTTCTTATGGTCTGCAAGTACCAGTCCTCTTGTGTTTGTCTGGCTAGACAGCAAATAACAAGAGTTAGAAAATCGTCGAAGACGCGCGCGATATCGTGTTTATAACCTATGAAAGAAAAGAGGGAGTTAAACTCCCTCAAATACTGTGGTACATCTGTAGTTTTAAGCATTTTCTTTTGGTGTTATAGGCTCGACTTGAGCATTAGAAAATAAATAGGCTAAACTGTAAAAAGTATATTCTTTGTCCTCGTCCTCGCTTTGCTTGTCCTTAGATTTCATTTTTTTGCTCCAAACGAAAAATCCTTGCTCACCTTTTTTGACTTTAAAGCCTTTTTTCTTCCATTCCCAAAAACCGTTAAATTCTTGATGCTCTTCATTGGTAAGCCAGGAAATTAAAACGGAGTTAACGGTGGCTTCTTCTGTGGTTCCTAACTCAATAGCCTCCTTTGCTTGGATGCTCAAAGATTTAAGAAGTTGTTTTTTTTCGTCTTTACTGTTGCAATTTTGCATTGCTTGGTGGATTGTTTGTGTTGTTGTTGTCATAATTGATAAATTTTATAAAATGCCTTCATCGGCAAAACTTAAATAATCTGTTTCTGTCAATATTATGTGGTCAAGAACTTTGATATCAAAAAGCGTTAAAGCGTTTTTAACCTTTGCAGTTATTTCTTTGTCTGCTTGGCTTGGTCTAGTTTGTCCGCTTGGGTGGTTGTGTGCTAATATTACTGATGTTGCTAAACCCTCTAAAGCGTGTTTAACTAATATTCTAACATCTACTAAAGTGCCTGTTATCCCTCCTTTGCTTATCTCAACAAAACCAATAGTTTCATTAGCATTATTTAATAAGACTATGTAAAAGCTTTCGTATATAGATATAGAACCATTATATAATTGACGTGTAAAACGTGCAATATCTATACTGCTTGAAATTTTACTTTTAATTACGGAGGTTCTTTCTCGTAACAAAGAAATTTTGTTAACTGTTGCTGTGTAATTACTTGAATTCATATTAAAAAGTGTATTCTAAAAAATCGCTTTCCGCTTGGTGTTCTTCTGTGAATTTATCCGCTATTTCTTGCGCTTTGTTAAATGCGTTTTTGCATTGCTCTTTGAAGTGGTTGTAATCAGCGTAATTAAAGACTTTTGAAAGTCCTTTTTTGTGAAGTATGGCTTTTACTTGATTACTCAAAATAAAAGGATTATTTTTGCTCTTGTTGTTGGCTTGTGTTGTCATAAGTCATAAATTTTAAAAAAGGCTACTACCGCAAATAGTAGCCTTTTTGCCTGTTTAATTAAATTTGAAATTCTAGTAAATTCTTCTCCGCTTCTTCTAAATGGTTTGAAAATTCATTTTCAATAACTAAAAGCACTTTGTTTATTACTGCCGGATTACTTAAGGTAAAGGAGTAACCGTTTTCGGTTGCAAATTTCATTTGTCCGTTTTCGTTGTCCTTACCTGCCATAAACTGCGTTAACTCGTCGTATTTATCAGACATTTTTTGAAACTTAGTAGCAAGAATTTGAGCAGTTTCTAAACGCTTTACAACTGCATTTCCATTAGGTCTTAAAACATCATCAATTTTTTGCATGACGCTTTTTTGAGTTGCTCCGTTTTGCTTTGGAGTTGCTTCAACTTTTGGAGTCTCCTTTTTCTCGTTAGCCTTTGGAGTTTCACTCTTTTTAACTGTTGGCTTTTTCTTTGTTGTTGTTGACATAATTTATTGATTTTTAATTAATTAACTTAATTAAAGATAATAAAAAGTAGTCATTTTGACAACTTTAAAGGCAAAAAATTATCATAAAAACACTCTAAAAACACTTATTTAAATAC
>LUMU01000154.1_pt1 | contig 23339 bp, 38 predicted proteins | sample 729751 | NCBI WGS metagenome assembly LUMU01 (sample SAMN03860300, study PRJNA289734) | marine metagenome | biome: seawater column; feature: ocean; material: water; isolation source: Red Sea water column Station 192 - depth 100m | place: Saudi Arabia: Red Sea | collected 2011-10-15 | depth 100 m
TCTGTGGTGAATGGGGTAGGGCAATAGTAGCAGATGGGTTTACTGCACTTGCAGGTATGCCCCAGTGGTATCAGATCGCGTTAGGAGCTATCGTAAGTGCGAGTTTCGCCACACGCTCTGCTTCTAAGCTTTTTAACATGAGGAAAAAGAAATAGACTCCACCAAGTGTGATGTCTGTGGCCACGATATGGAACACGTAGACGGAAGTTTACGTTGTAAATATTGTCAATACTTCTATGATATGAACAAAGAGTGGATAGATTTTGTCCACAAAAAGCAGGAGAAACAAGATGGCATTCAAATTATCAAACAGGAGTCTGGGAAAACTGGAGGGCGTAAGCGAGGATCTGGTGGAAACAGTAAAGAAGGCGATTGAGCTAACATCCGTCGATTTTGGCGTGATTTATGGACCCCGTACCATTACAGAACAAGAGAAACTTGTAGCTACGGGCCGATCCCAAACGATGCGTAGTAAACACCTTTTACAAGATGATGGCACTGCACACGCTGTCGATTTGATGGCGTACCAAGACGGAGCACCATGTTGGGAAATTCAGGTCTATGATGAAATAGCGGATGCTATGAAAGAGGCGGCTGTGCGTACAGGTACTAAAATTAGGTGGGGCGCCGCATGGCAAATAGATGACCTTCGGGACTGGGAAGGCACAGCAGAAGAAGCCATGAATGCTTATAAAGAACTAGACAAGCCTTATATTTTCGCATAATACTAAATTAAGTCTTATCTGGAGTTAAGTTTTTGGACGGAGTACAACTGGCACAGGCCATTTATAGAATAATTAATGACCGTAAATCATTTGTGCAGGAACAATTACTTTTTGACCAGATAAAAAATATGGATCAATATCGTGAGATGATGGGTAATCTTTCAGCCCTCAATCATGTGTAACAGGAACTCAAGAGCCTGCTAGATAAACAGGAGCGTTTAAATGAATAAAGAAACCGTAGCGGAAGCGTATGTGGATGCAAAAGATAAAGTTTTAAATCCAGAGGCGTTGAGCGCAACACTCTTAGAAAGAATGCCTACCCCAACAGGGTGGCGACTTTTAATTCTACCCTACAAAGGTAAAGGCAAAACAGAAGGCGGTATTTATTTGCCGGACCAAGTTGTCGAAGAAAATACTGTATCTACACAGGTTGGGTATGTATTAAAGGTTGGAGACTTAGCTTTTAAGGATAAAGAAAAGTTTCCTACAGGGGCATGGTGTGAAGCAGGAAATTGGGTTATGTTTGCCCGATATGCCGGGTCACGCTTTAAAATAGATGGGGGCGAGGTAAGGATACTTAATGACGATGAGATTCTTGCAAAGATACTCGAGCCTGAAGACATTTTGCATTTCTAGGAGTAAATAATGGCAGAGCAACAAATAGAACTTGAGCTTGAAGAAGATCAGGACACCGAAGTAGAGGTGAAGCAGGACGAAAAAGAAGAAAAAGAAGAAGTAGAGAAGGTAGAAGCCGTAGAGGCAGAGAAACCTGATAACTTTGAAAAAGCTGAGTCCGCTACACAAAAACGTATTGATCGTTTAACTAAAAAGATGCGTGAAGCTGAAAGGCAACGCGAAGAAGCAATTAATTATGCACAGCAAGTGCAGGCGGAGTCTACAGAACTAAGGAACCGTATGAATACTTTGGACACAAACTATGTCACAGAGTATAGCACACGGGTAGAATCTCAGATGACGGCGGCCGAACAAGAAATGGCTAAGGCTATGGAAGTAGGCGACACTAACGCTGTTGTTGAGGCGCAACGTAAAATCACCGCATTAGCGATTGAGAACGACCGAGCGCAGCAGGCTAAACAACAACAGGAGCGGTTGGCTAAACAACAACAAGAGCAGCCCCAACCGCAACCACAAACACAAACACCTGCACGAAAACCATCCCCAAAGGCGGAAGCATGGGCTTCTAAAAATGATTGGTTTGGGCAGGATGAAGCAATGACATATGCAGCTTTTGGTATTCATAAAAAATTAATTGAGGAAGAAGGGTTTGACCCGAACTCCGATGAGTACTATACTGAACTCGACAGACGAGTGCAGACAGAGTTTCCGCATAAGTTTAACGGGGGAAGCAAACGACCCGCTCAGACGGTAGCTTCCGTGTCCCGCACAACCACTGGGCGCAGTAGTAGTAAAAAGGTTAGACTCACCCCTAGCCAAGTTGCAATAGCTAAAAAATTGGGTGTGCCACTTGAAGAATACGCGAAATACGTGAAGGAGTAAGTTAAATGGCTGAAGAACAAAATGAAATGTTTGAAAATACTGTGAAGCGAACTTCTCGCGCTGAACAAACTAGGGAGAAGTCGGTTAGGCGTAAACCATGGGCTCCCCCATCTATGTTAGACGCACCACCTGCGCCTGATGGATTTAAGCATCGTTGGATACGGGCAGAAACCCGAGGTTTTGACGATACTAAAAATATCAGTGCAAAAATGAGAGAGGGTTGGGAGCTTGTCCGTAAGGATGAATATCCAGACTTTGAAGCCCCTGTCGTTGATTCAGGTAAATACGAAGGTGTTTTTGGCGTAGGAGGATTGCTTCTTGCTCGGATACCAAATGAAACTGTGGCCGAAAGAACTGATTACTTTTCACAAAGGAATGCAGATCAGATGACCGCAGTGGATCAGGACATGATGAGAGAGAACGCACATTCAACCATGACAATCAGTAAACCTGATCGTCAGTCTCGCGTGACCTTTGGAGGTTCACAGAAATGAAACTTTTTTTAATAGGAGGCCCAAATGGCTAATAGTCTTACTGGAGGTTATGGTCTACGTCCTATTGGAATGACAGGTGGCGGTTATAATACCACTGGTACAACCATGTATGAAATTGCCAATAACTACACTACTGCGATTTATCAAGGTGGCATTGTTATTCCTTTAGCAGGTGGAACCATTGCTATATCAGATCAGGCTGTTGCTCCCCTTGGTGTTTTTTATGGTTGTGAATTTGTCGATTCTGGTACAAAGAAAACAACTTTTAAAAACTACTGGCCGGGTAGTAACAACGTAAGCGTTGACACAAATTTTCCTGTGAAAGCGTTTGTATATGACAATCCAATGCAGCTATATACTGTAGTTGCTGATGGAACAAACACTAATCGAGCGACCGCTCTAGCTGATGTTTTTGCTAACTGTGACATGGCAACTGTAAACGACGGCTCTACCAATACAGGTAGATCTACAGATATGCTTGACATAAGCACTGCGGCAACGACAGCAAATTTAGATGTTCGTATTGTTGGTCTTTACGAAGACGAGGGTAATACGGATTATTCTGCTGTTGGACATCAGTATATAGTGCGATTAAATGCTCCGTTTAACTCAGGTTTTGCTGCTGCCGTTGGCACCGCAGCGAACACCGGTATATAAGGAGGTTGAGTTATGTCTGCAATTAGTAGATCCCAACTAGCAAAAGAGCTAGAACCCGGACTTAACGCCTTATTTGGCCTTGAGTACGACAGATACGAAAATGAGCACGCAGAAATCTTTGACGAAGAGTCTTCGGACAGAGCGTTTGAAGAGGAAGTAATGCTTGCAGGTTTCAGCACTGCGCCAACAAAAGAAGAAGGAAGCACTGTTTCCTTTGACTCAGCGCAGGAAACTTTCACAGCACGCTATACTCACGAGACAATCGCTCTAGCTTTCGCTATTACAGAGGAAGCCATTGAAGATAATCTTTACGACAGATTAGCGTCCCGATACACAAAAGCTTTGGCAAGATCCATGGCTCAGACAAAGCAGATTAAAGCTGCTGCGATCCTGAACAATGCGTTTAGCTCAAGTAGTGCGATTGGTGACGGTGCTGCTTTGTGTTCATCTTCACATCCATCATTGAACGGCAACCAGAGAAACTTGCTTTCTACTGCTGCTGATCTTAATGAAACTTCATTGGAGCAGATGTTGATTGACATCGCCGGTTTAACCGACGAAAGAGGTCTGAAGATTGCTGTTAGAGGTATGAAGCTTATCATACCAAAAGAGCTTCAGTTTATTGCTGAAAGAGTGTTAAACTCTAATCTAAGGCCGGGCACATCTGACAATGACGCAAACGCTATCAATAATATGGGTATGCTACCACAAGGAGCTGTAGTAAACCATTTCTTGACAGACACGGATGCGTTCTTCATTAAAACAGATGCACCAAATGGCTTTAAATATTTTAATCGTGCACCGATTAAGACAGCCATGGAAGGTGACTTTGACACCGGCAATATGAGATTCAAGGCTAGAGAACGTTATAGCTTTGGTGTTTCAGATTGGCGTTGTGTGTTCGGTACGCCGGGCGCATAATATTTCCTTCAAAACCTAAATATTTGAGGGCGGCTCTTGTCGCCCTCTTTTTTTTGTGTATAATTAAATTACCTTGACAGTTACATGGTGTGACTGACATTTGCCAAGACAAGGAGATAAACATGGGCAACTCAACTTTTTCAGGTCCAGTACGATCTGAGGGCGGATTTACGTCCGTCAGCAAAAGCAGCACCACGGGTGCATTTACCACACAAGCTAGTATAAGTTCTGCGGGTTTTGCATCTTTAGATGCCAATACATTGGCTACAGAGGCCGGAACAGGTATTACAGGCGGCACAGGTACTATTTACAGAAGTTCTGTGATAAGAGAGGGCGGTATTATTAAGACAAGTATTTTAATTGATCTTACAGGTCTTAGATCTACAGCCAGTGGCGATATAATTGGTGTGAACGGAACGTCTAACGTATGCCATATTGGACAAATCACTGCCGCTAGAAACGGAACTATCCTAGCAGGTAGAATGACTTGTTTTGAAGCACCGGCAGGGGGTGACCCTGATATTAACGTACATTCAGCTACTGAGGGTACAGGTGTTGAAGATGGTGCGATTAGTGATTTAACTGAAACTCTTTTGTTAAACAACGGAGACTCAACATTGGGTAAGGTCGGTGTATTTTCAGCCGTGCCCGCTGCTGATGAATTTCTTTACTTAACACTAGGTGCTACAACAGACGCAGATTACACAGCAGGAAAGTTACTTATAGAGCTGTTTGGATACGAAGCATAGTTAGGAGGGTAACATGGCTGATGCAGTAACCTCACAAACGCTTGTCGATAATGACAAAACCCTTGTGATGAAGTTTACTAACATTTCAGATGGAACCGGTGAATCTGCGGTAAAAAAGGTTGATGTTAGTGCCTTAAACACTAACGGTCATGGTCAGACTTGCACAAATGTCACTATAGATAAGATATGGTGGCAGTGCATTGGCATGAAAGTTAGAATGTTTTTTGATGCTACATCAGATGCTTTTATAATAGAGTTAGGCGAAAACCAAAGTGGTCATCACGACTACAGTGAGTTTGGTGGTCTTAAAAACAATGCGGGGTCCGGCGTGACTGGCGACATTGATTTTACAACAGTTGGACACTCTAGTGCAGATACGTATACCGTCATTCTGATGATGCGTAAGAACTATGACTAAACGTAGGCGTGATAAGCAACCGCCTAAAACTAAAAAATATTTCCGCTCCACCAAGTCTGGGGCGGGAATGACTAAAGCCGGTGTTGCTAAATACAGACGCGATAATCCGGGCAGTAAACTAAAAACCGCTGTTACGAAGAAGAAAAACCTAACAGCAAAAGAAAAAGCAAGGCGTAAGTCATTTTGTGCACGAAGCGCCGGACAGATGAAAAAGTTTCCAAAGGCGGCTAAAAATCCAAATAGTCGTTTACGGCAGGCAAGGAGAAGATTGACCCTTATTAATGTAGATAAGGAAATAGCTGTGATGTCTATTAAGATAGAGCAAAACAACGCTATGTTAAAACCTTTATGGGAAGACTTTATTAAAAGGAGTGCAAAGTATGAACAGGCCGCAATCAAGAAGTAAAGTAAACTTAGGACGCGGAGCGTGTCCTGTAGTAAAAATGGCTAAGGGTGGTGTTGTAAAGATGAAGAAGGGCGGTAAGATCTGCCCTGAAGGTAAAGCATGGGCTAAACGTACATTTGATACATACCCAAGCGCTTATGCAAACTTAGCAGCAAGTAAGTACTGTAAAGATCCAAATTACGCCAAAGGGGCTAAAGGTAAGAAGAAAAAGAAGAAAGCATAATGGGCGAACTTAAAAAATGGTTAAAACAAGACTGGGTTCGTATTGGCACGGACGGTAAGATTAAGGGTAAGTGTGGTACATCTAAAGATAAGAAAAACCCTGATAGATGTTTGCCTCGTAGTAAAGCGCAGTCTTTGACTAAATCACAGCGTGCTGCCACCGCTAAAAAGAAAAAACGTGCAGGCGCAAAAGGAAAAACAGTAGTAAAAAATACAAAACCTGCTACAGTTAATCTTGGTAACGGCGGTTTTGTAAGAGGGAGACGATATGTCAAAAAGTAGACAAGCACAATTACTCTCTTTGATAGAAGAGGGAAATGAAGAAGCAAAAGCTGATTTATTTAAGGAATTTCCGGGTCTTTATAATAAGATGTTTGGTTTTGACCCTCAAGATGAAGATCCAACAATAGAGATCGACCAGAGTTTTGAAACTGGTGGGGTTGCAAAAGGTGCAGGAAAAGGTAAACGTTTTATTGCACGCGGCTGTGGGGCAGTAATGTCAGACAGGCGTAAGAGAACTTTGTATACTTAGGGGAAACTTATGAGAAAAAAGAAGACATATGCGATGAAAAGAGGCGGTAATGTTAAGCCTCGCATGATGAAAAAAGGCGGTAATGTTAAGCCTCGTATGATGAAAAAGGGTGGTAATGTTAAACCTCGTATGATGAAAAAAGGTGGTAGTATTAAAAAATTTGCACCCGGTGGAAAAGTAACAAAGGGTGCTGCTACTAAAAAAACTGTTAAAAAAGCTACTATGACTCTTGCCCAACTACGGGCTGAAGCTAAAAAAAGAAAGATGAAACTAGTTAAGGCCTAAATTTGCCGTATTTACAAAGTAACATCCCGCATTTTAAATGTTGGGTGCGTAGAGAATATACACACAACCATGAAAAGTATCATGGTGAGTTTTTGCACGCGATGGCTATCGCTGTGACCACAATGCCTAATAGGTGTTTGTCGTTCCAAGTAATATTTACTGGGTGTGAGAACGATGACGATGAACCTAACGTGCACGGTGGGGCTATGTGGGCTCGTATGCCGATTACTGCATTGGTTGGTGATTTTGACTTTGAGGGTTGGCCAGACCCTATGGAGACATATTTAGCACAGCCTTGGGACTGTGCCTCTCATCATCACGCTGTGTATACCCTAAATAGGGCAACTCCTTGTCCTTGGATGGCAAAGATAGGGGGTGAGTTTTACCCTGCTAAATACCATTTTACTGTTGATTATACAGAAAGCGAGATAGCAGATGACCCTGCACAGCATAAACAAAGTCACGTTCTTACTTTATTAGATGCCGGCGATTACACAGGTAACATTGTAGCCTTGCCAAACAATCGTGTTCGTGTTACTCATCCCGCATGGTTTGAGACTGGTGATGGCCCACCGGACTTCAAACCATCGCAGCATATACATTACTCGAAGTCTAATTTAGATTATGTGTTGGACGTAAACCAAATTTTTGATAATATGTACGCAAACAAGGATGAGTAAATGGCCGTATCAGATAGCACAGACTTTGAACTCGACGTTGCTGAGTACATTGAAGAGGCGTTTGAGCGTTGTGGTTTAGAGGTTAGAACAGGTTACGATCTAAAAACAGCAAAGCGTTCTCTTAACTTAATGTTAGCCGAGTGGGCTAACCGTGGTCTTAATCAGTGGACCATAACACAAACGACACAAGCACTTACCTCTGGAACAGCAACTTATAACTTAAATGCAAATGTGATAGATGTTTTGTCAGTTGTTGTTAGGCGCAGCAGTACAGATTTTGCTATGGAACGGATTAGCAGGTCCACATATTTAGGCATACCAACCAAAAGTACAACAGGACGACCTAATCAATTCTTTTTGGACAGACAGATTACTCCTGTGTTAAAAATATGGCCTACTCCAGAAAACAGCACAGACACTATTATCTTTGATGCGCTAACGCGTATGGATGATGCGGACACGTTTATTAACACAATGGATATGCCCTTTCGGTTTTTTCCATGTTTAGCAGCCGGACTGGCCTATTACATAAGCATGAAAAGAGCGCCAAACAGAACACAGATGTTAAAAGCTGTATATGAAGAGGAGTTTGAAAGAGCAATGACTGAGGACAGAGACAGGGCTTCTTTTAACGTAGTTCCTCAGTATGAATATTTTAGGAGTTCCTGATGTCAAGATTTGCGCAAGGTAAACACGCTTACGCTATATCCGATAGATCAGGTTTTCGTTATAAATATAAAGATATGCGCAAAGAGTGGAACGGCTCTCTTGTAGGTAAAGATGAGTTCGAGCCTAAGCAGCCACAACTTGAGCCCTTTCCAACTGTTATAGATGCCTTAGCTTTAAAAGATGCACGACCAGATAGAACAGAGCCACAGACTGTTCCTGTCGGTCCCGGTGGATTTCCAAATAGGGGTGTGGCTATACGCGCTTTTGTGTCTGTGGGAGAGAGGACGGTGACAACATGAGCTTTACATTTGCCACGCTTAAAACAGCTATACAGGATTATACCGAAAATTCTGAAACTACTTTTGTTAATAATCTGTCAAACTTTATTAAAGTTGCAGAGGAGCGTATCTTAAAAAACGTTCAGTTAAGTAATTTTAGAAAGAACGCCTCTGCTGCTTTTACCGGGAGCAGTGAGTTTTTGGCTTGCCCAAATGATTTTTTAACACCTTTTTCTTTAAGCTTTACGGACGCTAGTAGTAATAAAGTGTTTCTTGATTATAAAGATGTTAACTTTATACAAACTATCACGCCTAATTCTTCTACGACGGGCTCGCCACGTTTTTATGCTTTGTTCGACACGGACAACTTTATTATAGCCCCCACGCCTAGTAGCAGTTTTGCAGTAGAGCTGCATTATTATTACAGACCGGATAGTCTAACTGCCGGAGCTGATTCCGGTTCTACATGGTTAAGCACAAACGCACCCAACGCTTTGTTATATGGAGCTTTGATGGAGGCTTACACTTTTATGAAAGGTGAGCAAGACGTTATGGCAAATTATGCACAAAGGTTTACGGAGGCGGTTCAATCGCTTAAACTGTACGGCGAGGCAAAAGAAGTTAGTGATTATTATAGAACAGGAATGCTTATGAGGGATAAACAATAATGTTGATGGAGCTACCTAAAACACCGATTGTTGATATACAAACTACAAACAATAGAGGGTTTACACCGGAAGAAGTAGCCACTCGTTGTGTAGATAAGATCGTAGAGGTTGGAGACAACGCTGCCCCCGAGATTAGAGATCAAGCACGGGCTTTTAAAGCGCATCTTGAAAAAGTTATTACATTTTACATGAAAGAAGCTATAAAATCAGACAGAACAACTGTTTACAATGCTATTAAAGAGGCAGGATACGAAAAGCTTGCAGAACACGTAAGGAGGTTATAATGGCAATAACACAAGCAATGTGCGTTAGTTTTAAAAAAGAATTAATGGAGGCGGTGCATAATTTTAAAAATAGTGGAGGCAACACTTTTAATTTAGCCCTGTATACATCTAGCGCTAGTTTAGACCAAGACACAACCGCTTATACAACTAGCAATGAGGTATCAGGAACTAATTACACAGCTAAGGGTGCATCTTTAACCCGAGTAGACCCAACCACATCAGGCACTACAGCGTTTACAGATTTTTCCGATTTAACGTTTAGTAATGTGACTCTAACGGCAGCAGGGGCTCTAATATTTAATGATAGTGCATCTGGTGATCCTTCGGTTTGTGTGCTTAATTTTGGTGCGGACAAATCTGCATCTTCTGGCGATTTTACTGTAGTTTTTCCGGCGGCAGCGGCTAGTACAGCGATAATAAGGATAGCATAATGGCTTTAGTAATAGCAGATAGAGTTCGTGAAACGACAACGACTACAGGCACAGGCACCATTACATTGGCAGGTGCGGTCACAAACTTTGAAACTTTTACTGCTAATCTATCTAATTCCGACACAACCTATTATTCTATTGTTGATAATACAAATGGTGCATTTGAGGTAGGTTTAGGAACATTTACAGCCTCTGGAACGACATTAGCAAGAACAACAATCATAGCCAGTTCTAATAGCAATAGTGCTGTTGACTTTGGAGCAGGAACCAAAGATGTATTTATTACGATACCTGCAAGCAAGATGATTGTTAAGGATGCTAGTGGCAATGTAAGCATAGATGGCGATGTAACCATAGCAGATGGCAGTAATGATTTTGATGTTGCTTCACATGACGGAACTAATGGGTTGAAATTAGGTGGAACACTAGTCACTTCAAGTGCAGCAGAATTAAACATATTAGATGGTAAAAGTTTTGTTGATGAAGACAATATGGCTTCTAACAGTGCTACAGCTATTCCAAGTCAACAATCCGTAAAGGCATATGTTGACACGCAAATAACAGCAGAAGACTTAGACTTTCAGGCTGATAGTGGTGGGGCATTAAGTATTGATTTAGACAGTGAGACACTTACTTTTACAGGTGGCACAGGTATTGATACAAGTGGAAGTGGTAACGCTGTTACCTTTGCAATAGATTCTACTGTGGGTACATTGGCAGGAACACAGACACTTACAAACAAGACACTCACCTCACCGAAGATAAACGAGGACGTAGCACTAACAGCTACAGCGACAGAGTTAAACTTACTAGACGGTGTATCAGGACTAGCACAGGCTGACTTCACAAAATTAGCTGCTGTAGACTCAACGGCTACAGAACTAAATTTAGTAGATGGTTCGTCAGCAGGTACAATTGTCAACAGTAAAGCAGTAGTATATGGCAGTTCAGGTGAAGTAAATGCCACTACGTTGCAAATTGCAGGAACATCTATTACAGCAAGTGCAACAGACATAAACTTAATAGATGGGATTACAAACGGAACAGTAATAGCCAGTAAAGCTATTATAACGGACTCAAACAAAGATATCAGTGGTGGTAGGAATATTACTATAAGTGGTGAACTAGACGCTGCCACACTTGATATTAGTGGGGATGCAGATATCGATGGCACACTAGAAGCCGATGCTATAACAGTAAACGGCACAGCGTTAGCAACAGTAATAGCAGGAACAACTGTTAATAATGCAACTTTGGCATCAACGGTAACAGTGTCAGACAGCACAGCAAACACCAATTTTCCAGTAGTGTTCCACGATGAGTCAAACGCTCTATTAGATGATACTGGAGCATTACGCTACAATCCAAGCACTGGTGAATTACTCGTGCCAAAACTTACAGTGGCAGGCACGACTACAACAGTTGATACAGTTACAATCAACGCACAAAACGCTATAGTGTTTGAAGGTGCTACGGCTGATTCGCATGAAACAACCTTAACGATCACAGATCCAACTGCCGACAGAACAATTACGTTACCAGACACAACTGGTACTGTTTCACTTACTTCTGCAACAGAAACACTTACAAATAAAACGCTTACAACGCCAGTAATCAATGGGTTTAGTGGAACTGGAGATGGTTCTATTATAGGCGATCTTACAGCCAAGACATCAGATGGTGCAATTCTTAAACTACAAACAAGTGATACTACTGTAGTTAGTGGTAATTATTTAGGAAAAATTGAATTTTCTGCTCCTGATGAAGCTAGTGGTACAGATGCTGTTTTAACTGCGGGATATATCAATTCGTATGCAAGAGGCACTTTTGCTTCTAACTACAATGGAGCAGATTTATTATTTGGCACAGGATATTCTAGTGCGGCAAATGTAACAATGTGGTTGGAACACACTGGGTTACTAAATTTATATAGTAATAGCAGAGGTGGTGTTCCCGGAATTAATCTTAGATACGGCTCAACTTCAAGTTCGCAAGGCAATATAATTTTTACAAATTCTGATGGTCGGAACAGTTATTTTAGATGGTGGAGATACAGATGTCACTGTACATAAGCCTCTTATAGCAAACAGCACCTATACAGGTGGTGGTCTTATGACCACAGGGGGAAACATTGTTATTCCAGATGCAGGTAATATAGGGTCTGCAAGTGATACGGACGCAATAGCGATTGCATCAGATGGTAAGGTAACCTTTAGTCAGGAGATAATTGCACCAAGTTTAGACATTTCTGGAAACGTAGATATAGACGGAACCCTTGAAACAGATGCCTTGAGTTTGAATGGTACATCAATGACTGCAACAGCATCAGAATTAAACTTACTAGATGGAGGAACGTCTGTGGGTAGCTCTATAACAATAGCTGATAGTGATGGTATAATCGTTAATGATGGGGGTACAATGAAATCTGTTCCTGCCTCTGATATTAAAACATACGCAGGAGGAGACTCAGCAAGTAAAGGCTTTGCCACAGCAATGGCGATAGCATTGTAAAGGAGAACATATGGCACAAGATTTTGAACGAAGTATAGCCAACGGTGTAGGCACAGGAGCCACAACTTTACGAACAGCAGACTCAGATGATGCTATAGTTGGAATTATGGTAGCAAATGTAACCTCCTCACAGATTACAGTCGAGGTATACGTTACTGTAAGTTCTGTTGATTATCACCTAATAAAAGATGCACCCATACCTGCGGGATCAGCACTACAAATACTCGACGGTGGAGCAAAGGTTGTACTGCAATCTGGTGACGCATTAAAAATAAAAAGCAATACGGCAAGCAGTGCAGATGTTTGGGTTTCTGTGGTGGATGCTATTAGTACATAGGAGGATTTATGCCTTACATAGGAAGTCAAGTTGGTTCTAGTTTTTCATCAAGACCTGCAACGCAGGAGTTCAACGGAGATGGCTCTACAACGGTCTTTACCTTAAACCAGACAGTTGCTCAAGAAGATATTATAGTAAGCGTTGACGGTGTAATACAGGAGAGTGTAGACGCATTTACAGTGCCAAATGGTACGAGTCTTACGTTTACGGCAGCTCCATCAAGTGGTACAGGAAACATCTTTGTTATCTATCTTGGTGCAACGGATACAAGTATTACGATACCCACACAGAACAAAGGCACATTTAAGAATGGTGGTATGTTTAGAACTAACGCTCAGACACTGGATGTGAATACAACAATAGAAGCTACAGAAAATGCTAACGTCACAGGTCCTCTGACCATAGCAAGTGGTATAACACTGACGATTAACTCTGGAGGAAACGTAGCAATACTATGAGCAATCTTCTAGTACAAAATATAAAGCATACAAACGGCACAACCTCTATAGTTGTAAACAGTAGTGGTCATGTTGCTACGGATACTATTAAGGGAAACAGTACAGCAGGTTCTATTAGTGTTGTTGGAGAAGGTAACTCTACAACCACTAATCTGCAACAGGGATTAGCAAAAATGTGGTGTCAGTATGATGGAAGTGGTACAGCCCAGTTAGACGACAGCTTTAACTCCTCTGGAATAACTGACCACGGAACAGGAACGTATACGTTATTAATAGCAAATGATATGTCAAATGATGACTATGCTGTAGGTGGGCTTATGGAAGGTATGAATTATCAGTTCGCTAGTGAAGCTACTAAACAAACTACTGGAGTTAAGGTTGAAACAATGGGTTCAGGTGGGTCTAAATTTGATTGCACCTACGGCTGTATAATCATACACGGAGACTTGGCATAATGGCAACACTCAAAACAAACACACTCACAGGCACATCAACAGCAGGGTCTATTGCCGTCACAGGAGAGGGTAACTCTACAACTACCAACTTACAGCAAGGGTTGGCTAAACTGTTTGTCCGTATTCACGCTAATGGAACAACTGCATTGGATAGTTTTAATGTTTCTTCCGTTGATGATGATGGTACAGGAGACTATGGAGTTAATATTGCAAACGATATGGCATCTGCTAATTATACAGTGACAACAGCAGTAACAACTTCTGACAATACTACTGTAAATGCTACTTGCGAAGTTGACCCCGGTGACAATATAACATCAGGAATGTTTGACCTTGAAACTTCTTATGTCAATGCAACTAATAATAGGACACTGTTTGATTACAGTTCAAACGCAACAGTTCATGGAGACTTGGCATGAGTACACTAAGAACAAATGCCCTAGAGGGAGTAGACGCAAAGAACAGCATCACTATTGTTGCAGGTGCAGGGAATGTTACCACGACTAATCTGCAACAGGGGTTGTGTAAGGCTTGGGTTCACCATGACCAAAGTGGGACACACACTATTGATGATAGCTTTAATATGACTTCAACCACTGATATTGACGTAGGCAGAACTTCTTATACTTTAACCAACAATATGGCAAATGCAACCTATCCAACACCGTGGAATGCTTATGATGGAAGCACATATATGACTGTTTCACAAGGATGGGATAAAACAACAGCTTCTTGGAAAAATGCTCGTAGTGGTGGTGATTTTAGCACAAAAGTTGATGCAGATGGTAATGGCGAAACAGCATTTGGAGATTTAGCATGACACCAGAATTTCAAGGAACACATTTATGGGATAGACTAGGGTGGGCAAAAGAAAACTTAGAGCCATACAGAAGTGAGTATTGCATTGTATGGGAAGACCCTGACAACCTAGATGAACCTGCAAAGGTAACACACCCTGACCCTAACTGGATGGCGTGTGCATTGAATGGTGGCATACTACCACCTGTATGGGTTTATTGGGAACTCAAGAAGGACGAAGCACAACCAGACTTTGTAAAGCATACACGAGGGTATTTACTCCATAATACAAAGCCAGTAGAATCAATGACAGAGGAACAGGCTATAGAATACTTGATTATGAAAGACATACCTGAGAGAGTGTGGAAAGATTATGAGCAAGCAAATAGAAAGCGTTTGCTTATAGTAAAGAAGGAGCAGTTACCGTCACATCGAACATGGCGTAACGCTTGGAAAATAGATCAACAAGTGGCATAGGAGATACAATGACCAAAACATTTATAACAGATAAGGATGGGGCAACCATAGATGCGTCTACTGCAACTGTGCCATCTGACAGACATTTTAGAAACGCATGGAAGCTCAGTGGTTCTGTGATATCCGAAGATATGACAGAGGCTAAGAAGATATTTAAAGACAAGATCAGAGAAGTCAGAAAGCCTTTGTTAGAAGCTGAAGATGTAACCTACATGAAAGCATTAGAGGCTGATGACGCATCGGCAAAAACAGCATCGGTAAACAAGAAGAAAGCATTGAGGGATGCCCCTGCTGCAAAAGCTATAGATGATGCAGACACAATAGCTAAACTAAAAGCTGCTTGGGATACAAGTACATTGGGTGACAGCCCTTACGCATGAGGTAAATAAATGGCTTTAACAACTTTACGTGCAGGAGCATTTCCCACAGGTTCTGTCGTACAGACAGTTAGTGCAACTTTGACAGACCATTTTAGTACAGCAGAAACAACTTTTCAGGATGTTACTGGACTGTCTGTAAGTATCACACCTTCTAGTACTAGTAATAAGATACTTGTAATGACAAATGTATATGCATCAAAGTCTGATGCAGCAATGCTTCAAGCTGTTAGAGGTTCTACAGCTATAGGAAGTGGAGATGATTCAGACTCAGATTCTGGTAAAAGGGGATTTGCTATGATTAGAGAGAGTGCAGATAACTTAGGAGCGAGTTATAGTCTTACTCATTTAGATAGTCCTAGCACAACATCATCTACAACTTATAAAGTACAAGTCAAAGCAAATTCAAGTGGGTCAGTTCATATAAATAGAAGAGAAAGTAATGAGGATTATGCATCAAGTTCTTCTATAACAGTAATGGAGATAAAAGGGTAACATGCCATATATAGGAAAAGCACCCAACCAAGGTATACGTAACAGGTTTATTTATCAAGCAACAGCAGGGCAGACAACCTTTAGTGGCTCAGATGCTAATGCACTTACCCTAACATACGTAGATGGTGAGTATGTTGATGTATATCAAAATGGAATTTTGCTCAAACCTGCAACCGACTACACCTCTACATCAGGTACATCAGTCGTGTTGGTTACAGGAGCATCAGCTAATGATGTAGTAGAGATAGTCGTTTATGACGCTTTCAGCATAGCCAATAGCTACACCAAGTCTGAGTCTGACACACGCTATCCTTTCTTGGGTAACGACAGCATCATACGAACCAATGGTCAGACAATCAGTGCTGACATCACAATCAGTAGCACAACCAATGCCCTATCAGCAGGACCTATTACAGTCGGTGCATCAGCAACGCTAACAGTTAATGGATTTTATACAATATTATGACAAGTGAACTTAGAGTAGATAATTTAAAAGGTAGTACCACAGGAGGCAGTATAAATGTCTTGGGTGAGGGTACATCTGCGACTACTAATTTACAGCAGGGATTGGCTAAGAACTGGTGCAGAATAGTTCAAACAGGCACACAGAGTATAGGAGATAGTTTTAATACATCTAGTATTTCAGATAATGGAACAGGAAGGTCTTTTTTTAATTTTTCAAATGCTATGGGTAATTCAAATTATTCTGTGCTTGCAACAAGTAATCAAGAAGGTGCAGGGGGAGAACACTCTACTTTTACAACAGCACAGTATGAAATACGTTCCTACGCAAATGATGGAAGTTTAACAGATGGCTCTCAAATTAGTACAGGTATACTAGGAGATTTAGCATAATGGCAAGTGAAATTAAAGTAGATACAATCGTCAATGCAGGGGGAGATAATGACACAGGTATTGATCTTGCAACTAATGACCAGATATTGCTGAAGGTAGCCAATTCTACAAAGCTAACCATGAACTCCACAGGACAAGTTACTATTATTGGAGAGGGTACAGCTACCACTAACTTACAACTAGGTTTAGTAAAATTATCTGCTAGTTGTAGTGATAGTGCATCTCTAAGTGAAGCTCTCAATGTTTCTGGGGGAACAGATCACGGAACAGGAGATTATTCTTATGCTCCTGTAAGCAATTTTGCAAACAACTTTATGAAATACAGTGGAATAGTTAGAAACACTTCTCCGGGTCAGGTCGCTACAAGAAACAATGGTAGACATGATGTGAGTGTTATTGCATATGAAACAGCAAATGCAAGTGGTTCTAACACAGACCTTTCTCACGAAATAAATGTTTTTGGAGAGTTGGCATAATGGCATCAACACTTAAAATAAATACATTAACAGGTGTCAGCACAGCAGGGTCAATCGCTGTGACAGGCGAAGGCAATAGCACCACGACTAATCTGCAACAGGGGTTGGTAAAAGCATGGATGCAATTAAATGGTACTGGAACGATTGCTTTAGCTGATAGCTTTAACATAAGTAGTGTCACTGATGTTGGAACAGGGATATACACACCAACATTTACAAATAATTATGCTAACAATGATTTTTCAGTATCAGGTTCAGGTGGAAAAACTACTACTAGACCTCTTGCTAGATTTGATGAAGGTACAACAAGCACGCAGAAACAAGAAATGAGACAAGAAAGTGATGGTAATGCTTATGATGAAGAATGTACCAGACAAATGTCAATAGGAGATTTAGCATGAGCAAAGCAGCAGAGTTAGCAAACCTTATAGGCAACATCAACGCAGGTGGTGGTGGAGTAAATAGGAATGTCATCATCAATGGTGCAATGAACGTGGCACAGAGAAGCACTTCAGAAACAGGATTAGGTGGTAGTGACCCAAGTTATCAAACACTTGATAGATTTAGAATGAACATTGGTGGCACTTCAGCAGGACGATTTACTATGGCACAAGATAGCTCTGCACCAGAGGGTTTTGCTAACTCTTTAAAATTATCTTGCACAACAGACGATACATCTATTGCTGCTGACGAGTTACTCTCTTTACAGCAAAGAATTGAAGGTCAAAACCTACAGATGTTTGCCAAAGGAACAACAAGTGCAAAACCATATGCTGTATCTTTTTATGTAAAGGGCAACGCTTCTGCCACATATACTTGTGAGCTAGAGGATGGCGACAACTCAAGAAGAGTGGCTAAAGAGTTTTCTGTCACTACAGATTGGACAAGAGTAGAGTTGTCTTTTCCTGCTGATACAACAGGTGCTTTTGATGACGATAATGCTTTGTCATTATCTTTAAATATATTTTTACATGGTGGTAATAACTTTACAAGTGGTACGTTTTCAGCAAATACTTGGGAGTCTATATCAAACACAACAAGACTTTCAGATAGTCAAACTTCATTCTTTGACAGCACATCAAGAACCTTCTTCATCACAGGTGTTCAGTTAGAGGTAGGGCAGAACCCAACAGAGTTTGAGCATGAGCCTTATGAGAGGACGTTGGCTAGGTGTTATCGCTATACACAACGACTTCCTCATTTTGATAATACAGCAGGGTCTGGATATGCTGCGATATGCACAGTAGGTAGAAATGACTCTACTACTCAAAATGCTAGTGCAGCAATGTTGCCTGTTCCTATGCGAGAAGACCCTGCAATAGAAAGTCAATCTGGTAGTTTTAGAATACATCATGCTAATGCAGGAACGGCTTTATCAGCATCTATCGCTACAGATGACAACATTGCTACAGCAGGAATGATTCATCTTTTAGGAACCGTATCTAGTGGACTAACAGCAGGTGATGGTGGTCAACTACAGCAAAACAATGATGTAGATGCACATTTAATAATAGAAGCAGAGTTATAATATGAATATAAAAGAAGCACAATATTATAAAAATAATGAAGACAAGGTAGCAGGTGTAAAAATTATCATGCAAGAGGGAAATGAAGTATTTGCTCCTAGAAGTGAAGGTAATAGATTTTATGCTGAGTTATTAAAACAAGTAAAGGAAGGCAAACTGACCATCAAGGACGCTGACTAATGCTTGGCTTTGGTGCTATATCAGAGTTAGCTCTATCACAGCTACCTAATTCTTTTATTTATTCATCAGGTATATCTGCAAACGCAGTAGTAGACTCAACTAATCCAACCGTTAATGCTGATGCAAATGTTTCAGCAAGTGAGTTAGGAAGTGTATCGGCAACAATGACATTAGGAGAGCTAGCTAGTGTAACAGGAACAGCAAATATCACCTTAGATGGAATTTCTGCTACACTTTCAGTAACATCTGTTATAGTATGGGGTAAGATTATTCCTGCTCCGGGAACGTCTTACACGGCTATAACGCCATCGAGCAGCCCAACGTGGTCAGAAAAAACCACGGGTGTCTCGCAGACTTGGACAGAAGTAGCATAAGAGGTAAGATATGGGATCAACATATACAGATAACGGCGGCATAGAATTAATAGGTCTTGGTGAACAAGCCGGTGCTTGGGGCACTACAACAAATAATAACTTTAAGATTATAGACAGACTCATAAATGGTGTTGTCACTATTACTTTGAGCTCTGGTGGAACTAGCAACTTAAGCACAAGTGATGGTAGCTTATCTGACGGTATGTTTAAGGTAATCGTGTTAGCAGGCTCTCCGGATGCAGGCCATGTTATTACTATTGACCCAGAGAGTGCGGAAAAACTTTACTTTGTAAAAAATGGTACGTCAGAAGCCATAATTTTTAATCAAGGGTCAGGAGGCACTGTCGATAATAATAGAGCAGTAAGTGTACCTTCCGGTAAAGGCGCTATAATATTTTCGGATGGAGGGGATAGTTCAGCCGTTGTAACAGACTTAACTGCTTTGTTTGTAAATAGTCAAGCTATTGACGGGGCAGTAATAGGTGGCACTACACCGGCTGCTATCACTGGAACCACGATTACCGCCACAACATCCATATTACCCGATGCGGAAGGGGGTGCGGATATAGGCTCAACCTCGGCAGAGTTTGGTGATATTTACATAGCTGATGACAAAAAAATAAAATTTGGCTCCGATCAAGATGTATTAATGGAGTTTGATGCGGATGACACAGGAACTCTTCTAATATCGAATGGAGATGTAACATTAGCTGACGACAAAAAGTTATTTTTTGGCACAGGTAAAGATGTAAGTATTGAGTACGACGAAGATGACACAGATACTTTATTGATATCTGGTGGTGATATAACTATTGCCGATGACAAAAAACTTAATTTTGGCACGGACAAGGACGTAAGTATTGAGTACGACGAAGATGGTAATAATACGATGTTAGTCACTGGAGATGTTGTATTTGCTGATGGGTCTACAGATGTGGATATAGCCTCACATGATGGCACGAATGGTTTAAAACTAGGTGGCACTGTAGTAACACGAACAGCAGCACAAATAAACGCAGCTAGGGACGGTACTGTCACAAGTGTAGCTACAGATGATACGCTATCAGGATCAACGATAACAAGCACGGGAACTATAGGTTTAAACACAGGTTTAGGGGACATAGGAACTTATGCTTTTTTGGCAATAGTGGCAGACACAACTATTACAGCAGGACAAACTTATACAAGATCGTCAAGCGGAGCGGATAACGTCAATCAAAATTTAATTTACTCAGGATTATTAATGGATGCCGGCAACAATTTTGATGACGATACTGCACTTGACGCTTCGGGTTCGGTGACTACTAATTTGACAGGGGTTTGGAGGGCTATGGGAGATGCCCAAAATAGAAATCGTAGAGCAGCCACTCTCTTTCTAAGAATATCGTAATGCCCTTAACTTCATTAAGATTCAAACCCGGAATAAATAGAGAGGCAACCTCATACTCCAATGAGGGTGGTTGGTTTAATGGCGATAAAATACGGTTTAGGTTTGGAAATGCAGAAAAAATAGGCGGGTGGTCCACGTACAGCGACAATACTTTTTTAGGCACCTGTCGAGCCTTATTTAGTTGGGTAGCCTTAGATGGCACTAAATATTTAGGCGTTGGTACAAATTTAAAATATTACATAGCTGATGGTGGTTTGTATTATGATATTACGCCGGAGAGAGATCCTCCGGCAAGTCTCACAGATCCGTTTACGGCAACGGCCACCTCTGGGCGAGAAAAAATAATCACTGTTTCCGATGCAGGACATGGTGCCGTTTTAAATGACTTTGTTACCTTTTCTGGTGCATCAACTATGGGGGGCACGGTGACTGCCGCTGTATTAAATACAGAACACCAAATAACACGAATAGTTAATAATGACGTTTATGAAATAACATTAAGTGCTAACGCTAACTCAACGGATGTAAGTAACTCACCGGGGGGAGGCTCTGTTACAGCTACCTATCAAATAAACACGGGTCTTGACACAAACTTCTTTGGTACAGGTTGGGGTGCCGGTGTATGGAACGGTGTTGATACCGATGAGTTAACGACAACTTTAGCAGAAGATCTTGATGCCTCTGAAACAGGGGTAGATGTTTCAAGTGCTACGGGTATAGCTGCCACTGATATTATAGATATAGGTGGAGAGCTTATGTTGGTAGGCAGTATATCAAGCAATACGCTGACTGTGACACGAGGGCATGGCGGTACAACTGCCGCGACGCATGATAGCGGTGAGCTAGTGCGATTAGTAAAAGGGAATAGCACAGCAGCAGACGATACAGTAACCTTAATAAATGGTAGTGACTTGGCTTCAAGTGTTACAGCTACCACTGTAACGGTGGACTCAGCAGCAAGCTTTACCTCTTCAGGATATATAAAAATTGAAGATGAGATTATTGAATATACGGGCACAACGTCAACAACGTTTACCGGTTTAATTCGTGGATCTTTTAATACTACGGCCGCCACTCATGCCGATAACGAAGCGGTAATCGAGGCAAGCTTTGGTTGGGGTATGCCGGCTGAAGCTACGGTATCGGGTACTGTATTAACTAATTGGACACACGATAACTTTGGTGAAGACTTAATAATGAATGTAAGAGATGGTGCAATATACTATTGGGATAGATCAGGTGGTACATCAGCAAGAGCCGTAGATATTGCAGCCGATGATACTACTAATACCATACCAACAGTAGCAAAGAAAATAATAGTATCTGAAAGAGATAGACATATTTTAGCATTTGGTTGTGATAGTGAAACAAACAGTAGGGTTCAAGACCCATTACTGATTCGTTTTAGTTCTCAAGAAAGTCTTACGGATTGGCAATCTTTGCCAACAAACACAGCAGGAGAGTTGCGTATTGGTACAGGATCAGAGATTGTTACAGCCGTACAAACAAAGCAACAGACACTCGTTATTACAGATGTATCGGTACACGCATTACAGTTTATCGGACCTCCGTTTACGTTTGGTATTACAGAGGTTGGTAGAAATACTACTATAATATCTGAGAACGCTGCCGTAGCTGTAGAAGAATCAGTGTATTGGATGGGTTACAGAGAGTTTTATGTCTACAATGGTCGGACACAAAAACTACCATGTAGTGTTCAGGATTATGTATTTAATAATCTTAACAGAGATCAGGACACTAAAATAATTTCTGGTCAGAATAGTGCTTACTCAGAGGTATGGTGGTTCTATCCATCATCAGAATCAACAACCAATGACAGTTACGTTGTTTATAACTACGAGCAAAATGTTTGGTATTATGGCACATTAGCAAGAACAGCGTGGGTAGATAGAGGTGTTCTTTTATATCCTGTAGCCGCATCAACAGATAATTACTTATATTATCAGGAGTTTGGTTTAGACGATGGCTCACAGTCTCCTGCTTCAGGCATAACATCATATATAGAATCTAGTCAGGTGACAATGGGAGATGGAGATAAATTCTTTTTAGCTAACAGAGTTATACCAGATGTAACATTTAGAGACTCAACGGCAACATCACCAAGCGTTAACCTTACAGTAAAAGCTAGAAGATTCCCTGGCACTACCTACGAGAACTCAGATTCAAGCACTGTCACGCAGTCAGCTAGTACGCCTATAGAGTTATACACTGAGAAGGCTGATATACGCCTCAGAGGGCGTTCTTTTGCTGTTAGGTTAGAAAGTACAGGTGCAGGTGTCACATGGCGTTTAGGAACGCCTAGAATAGATATCAGGCAAGATGGAAGAAGGTAATGGGTGGCAAAGTACCTATACCATTCTTCCCCTCTGCACCTAAAGAGTATGATCCAGATTATATTACGCAGATAGTTAGAGCATTTGCTTTGTATACAGATCAACAAAATACAGGTGGTGAAGGCAGACATACAGGAATGGTGTTAACAACATTACAATCACATGACGATAATTTGGAGAATGGAGCGTTGTTTGAACACAGTGGAACAGTTAAGATTAGTAAAGTTAATTCACCCCATCCAAGAGGCAGTGAAGGTACTGGTACGTTAGGGTCAGTGACAGTAACTATAAGCTAATATGGGCAAAAGAAGTAATTTTGAAAGAATCCCAAGGGATTAT
>LUMU01000290.1_pt1 | contig 23110 bp, 22 predicted proteins | sample 729751 | NCBI WGS metagenome assembly LUMU01 (sample SAMN03860300, study PRJNA289734) | marine metagenome | biome: seawater column; feature: ocean; material: water; isolation source: Red Sea water column Station 192 - depth 100m | place: Saudi Arabia: Red Sea | collected 2011-10-15 | depth 100 m
GGGCCGCCCGGCGCTGTCGCCGGACGGGGGATCTCCCCAGGTGTGGTCTGCGACGGAGGGTCAGTCGCCCTGGCCGAAGAGCAGCGCCGGGTTGAGGCCGGTCAGGAAGTCCAGCGCCTCGCCCTCGACCTGGGTGGAGACCCACTGGAAGGACGCCGAGGCGGACTTGCCCTCGTTGGTGTTGTCGGTGGACTCGGTCAGCGTGACGGTGAAGACGACGGTGGCGGTGTCGCCCACCGGCAGGGCGCCGAGGTCGAGGACCTCGCCGAGCTCGCCGAAGGTGCCGTCGTAGAGGGTCTCGCCGTCCTGGGTCAGGCGCAGGTCGAGGTCGCCGTCGACGAAGGTCGAGGAGGAGCCGGTCTCGGCCAGGGTGAGGGTCGAGTCGATGGTGCCGGTGTTGGTGATGGTCACCGAGCCGGTGATGACGTCGCCGTCCTTGATGTTGGTGATGTCGAGGCTGGTCACGTCGTTGACGTGGGTGACGTTGCCGGAGGAGACGGCGGTGGTCGAGGCGGTCGTCGAGGTGAAGCTGGCGCCCGAGCCGACGGCGACGGCGCCGGCGACCATGAGGGTGGCGAGGGGGACGAGGACCTTGCGGCGGTTGGCGGCCATGGTGTGCTCCTGGGGAGGTGGGGCGCCGCCTGGTGCGGCGCCGGTGATGTGGAGAACTCTGCTCGGGCGCGGGTCTCGCCCAGGCCCCGTGGACACCACCGCTGCACCACGTCTCGGCAACAACACGACACGTTCTCCGCACCGGGTCACGCGGAGGCAACACGGGACCGTCACCTGCCGTTGACTCAACGTGAATTGACTCAATGACTGTTGAGTGACAATCTACTGGTTGTGAGCAGCCTCGAGTCCCGCGCCGCGAGGCACGCCGCGCTCGCGGACGTGACGCGACTGGCTGTCGTCGACCTCCTCGCCGCCCAGGACGCCTCGCCGCGCGAGATCGCCGAGCGGCTCGGCCTGGGCTCCAACCTGCTCGCCCACCACCTCGCGGTGCTCGAGCGCGCCGGGGTCGTGGAGCGGAGACGCTCCGAGGCCGACCGGCGCCGGTCCTACGTGCGGCTCGTCGACGAGGCGGCAGCGGAGCAGGCCGGTGTGGACGGGGATGCCGACGCGGAGGCCCCGTGGGCGGGGGCGGTGAACCTGCTGTTCGTCTGCACCGGCAACTCCGCGCGCTCCCAGCTGGCCGCCGCGATCTGGAACAGCCACCGGGGCGACGGTGTGCCACCCGCCCGCTCCGCCGGCACCCACCCCGCCGAACGGGTCGACCCCGGCGCGGTCGACGTCGCCGTACGCCGGGGGCTGCAGCTCGCCGAGCGCCCCGTCGGCCTGGTGCCCGGCGACCTCGACGACGCGCTCGTCGTCACCGTCTGCGACGCCGCCCACGAGGAGCTCGCCGCCGGTGCCGTGACCGGCTCCCTGGAGGGGTCGACCCTGCACTGGTCGGTCCCCGACCCCGTCCCGCTCGGGGGCGACGCCTTCGAGACCGCCGTGGACGAGCTCGAGCGCCGCATCCACCGACTCCGACCCGTGAAGGAACCCGCATGAGCAGTCCGGACGCCCGCCCCGACCTGGGCCGCCGCCTCGCCGCCGAGCTCGTCGGCACCGCCTCGCTCGTGGCCGTCGTCGTCGGGAGCGGCATCATGGCCCAGCGCCTCTCCGACGACGTCGGCCTGCAGCTGCTGGCCAACTCCACCGCCACGGTCTTCGGCCTCACCGCCCTGATCTGGGTCTTCGGCCCGACCTCCGGGGCCCACTTCAACCCCGCGGTGTCCTTCGCTGACTGGCTGATGGGGCGCCTGGCCGGGGGAGGACGCGCCTCCGGTGCGCTGACCGGTGCCGAGGTGGGCGCCTACTCCGCGGCCCAGGTGGTCGGTGGCGTCGCCGGTGCCGTGGTCGCGAACCTGATGTTCGAGGTGCCGGTCACCGAGCTGGCCTCCACCGACCGCTCCGCCGGGCACCTGTGGCTCTCCGAGGTGGTCGCCACCGCGGGTCTGGTGACGCTGATCTTCGCCCTCGCCCGCACCGGTCGCGGCGGGCTGTCGGCCCCCGCCGTCGGCTTCTACATCGGCGCCGCCTACTGGTTCACCTCCTCGACGTCCTTCGCCAACCCCGCCGTCACCGTGGGGCGGGTCTTCTCCGACACCTTCGCGGGGATCGCACCGGCCTCGGTGCCGCCGTTCGTGCTCGCCCAGCTCGTCGGCGCCGTCCTGGCAGTGGCCTTCGTGCACTGGCTCCACCCGCAGCTCGGCGCCCCGGGCGACACCAGCCTGGGCGACGTCGTCGTCCCGTCCCGAGAGGAAACCTCATGACCACCACCCAGACCGACGTCCCGCAGGTCGTCTTCGCCTGCGTCCGCAACGGCGGCCGCTCCGTGATCGGCCGCGTGCTGACCGAGCACTACGCCCAGGGACGGGTCCGGGCGCTGTCGGCCGGCACCCAGCCCGGCGAGCACATCCACCCCGAGGTGGCCGACGTGCTGGAGTCGCTGGGCCTGGACACCAGCAAGGAGCACCCCAAGCACCTCACCCACGAGACCGTGGCGGCCTCCACGATGGCGATCACCCTCGGCTGCGGCGAGGAGTGCCCCTACGTCCCCGGCGTGAAGTACGTCGACTGGCCGGTGGAGGACCCCGGCGGCCAGGACCCCGAGACCGTCCGCGGCATCGTCGCCGACATCGACGGGCGGGTGCGCGCGATGCTCACCGAGCTGGTGCCCGACCTGCAGCTGCCGCACTCCGTGCTGGCCTGAGCGGTCGGACCCACCCGGCTAGGTTTCGCCCTGTGAACGCAGACCTGCTCGTCCTGGCCTCGTCCGAGGGCGTGCCGCGCTACCTCACCGCCACCGCGGCCCTGGTGCTGGCGGCGGCGGTCGTCGGCTACCTCAGCGTCCGGGTCCGGGTGCTGCCGATCGTGGGCTTCCTGCTGGCAGGGGTGCTCATCGGGCCCGCCCAGCTCGGCCTGGTCTCCTCGACCGAGGCGGTCGACGCGGCGGCGGAGATCGGCGTGATCCTGCTGCTGTTCACGATCGGCATCGAGTTCTCCCTCGAGCGCCTGGCGCGTGTGTGGCGCTGGGTCGTCTTCGGCGGCGGGTCCCAGGTCGTGCTTGCGACGGCGGCCGGGCTCGCGGTGACGGTGGCGCTGGGGCGGGACTGGAAGGTCGGGCTGTTCACCGGCTTCCTGCTGGCCCTGTCCTCGACCGCGATCGTCCTCAAGCTGCTGGCCGACACCGGCGGCACCAGCAGCACCCGCGGTCAGCTCGCGCTGGCCACCCTGGTCCTCCAGGACCTCGCCGTCGTGGCCATGGTGCTGGTGGTCCCGCTGCTGGGCACCGAGGCCGAGGGTGGCACCGGCGCCCTGCTGGAAGCGCTCGGGATCGCCGTCGCCGTGGTCGGGGTCGTCCTCGTCGTCGCGCGGCGGGTGATGCCCAAGGTGCTCGAACGCGTCGCCGCGCTCTGCTCGCCCGAGGTCTTCCTGCTGGCCGTCGTGGCCATCTGCTTCGGCACCGCCTACCTCACCGCGCTGGCCGGCGTCAGCGTCTCGCTCGGCGCCTTCCTGGCCGGGCTGGTGGTCAGCGAGAGCCGGCACAGCACGCACGCGCTCTCGGAGATCCTGCCGCTGCAGGTGTTGTTCAGCGCGATCTTCTTCGTCTCCGTCGGGATGCTGCTCGACGTCGGGTTCCTCCTGGCCAACCTGCCGCTCGTGCTCGCGGTCGCCGTCGTCGTCCTGGTCGTGAAGACCCTCACCACGGCCGCGGCCCTCGCCCCACTGCGCGTGGGGTGGCGTCAGGCGGTCGCCGCCGGGCTGCTGCTCGGGCAGGTCGGGGAGTTCTCCTTCGTGCTGCTGACCGTCGGCGAGGGTGCCGGGCTCAGCCCGCTCGGGGAGGGCGAGGACGGGTCACAGGTGTTCGTCGCGACCACCGTGCTGCTGATGATGCTCACGCCGGCGTTCGGGTCGCTCGGCACGAGGCTGCTCCCGCGCGGCGGCACCGCCACCGGCCCGTCCGCGGAGGAGTCCACCCCGGCAGCCGCACACGAGGTCGAGGGACACGTGCTGATGCTCGGGTGGGGCGCCGACTCCATCGCCATCGGGACCGACCTGCGTGCACGGGGCGTGCCGGTCGTGATGACAACGCTCAACCCCGGCGGGGCGGCCGCGGCCGAGGCCGCGGGGCTCACCGTCGTACGCGGGGACGCGATGCGGGCGCACGTGCTCGAGGAGGCCGGCCTGGCCCGGGCCCGACTGGTCGTCGTCGCCGAGCACGACGCCGAGGAGGCCGCCCGGGTCGCGGTCATGGTGCGCGGCCAGAGTGACGTCCCGGTCGTGGTGCGCGCGACCGGCGTCGACCTCGAGGACCTCGCGGCCGCCGGGGTGGACCACGTCGTCGACCCCGCCGTCGCCGGGCGGCGCCACCTCGCCGAGGTGGTGGGCGCCCGGGTGGGCGACGGCTCGGGAGCGCAGCCGGACGTGTCCCGGCTCGTGCACTACCGCTGGCCCTCCGACGCCTGCCCGCACGGCGCGGCCTCGGTGCCGGTGCAGCCGGGGACCGCGGGGTGCGAGGAGTGCCTGCGGGACGGTGAGGGGTGGGTCCACCTGCGGATGTGCCTGAGCTGCGGGCACGTCGGGTGCTGCGACTCCTCGCCGGGCCGGCACGCCACGGCCCACCACCGTGCCACCGACCACCCGCTGATGGCCTCCGCCGAGCCCGGCGAGACCTGGGCTTACTGCTTCCTCGACGACACCACGGTCCCCGAGCCCCGGGACTAGCGGGCCGGCGCGCGGTCGAGGGTGGCGACCACGTCGGCGGCGACCGCCGCGGCCGACCCCGATGAGGGTCGCCGACGCGGGGCCGCACCAGTCGCCGTACCCCAACAGCCACAGCGGTACGCCGTCGGCAGACCGCACCGCGAAGGGCGACCCGTCCGGCGTCTCCGTCGCCGGGTGGCCGTCGGTCCAGGTGAGCCCGAGACCGCGCAGGTGGGCGAGGGCGGGCCGGAAGCCGGTCGCCCAGACGACGGCGTCGAGCGACTCCTCGCGTCCGTCGGGCCACCGGGCGCCGTGCTCGGTCAGCCGCTCGACCATCGGCCCGGCGACCAGGTCGCCGCGGTCGCGGGCCGCGCGGGCGGCGGTGCCGAGCAGGTCCGCGGCGACCTGGGCGCCGGAGTTGCCGCCCCCGACCACCAGCACCCGCTGCCCGGCGAAGGGCTCCGGCCCGCGGTAGTCGTGCACGTGCAGCTGGGACCCGCCGAAGACCTCCATGCCCGGCACCCGCGGCCAGAAGGGCTGCTCCCACGTGCCGGTGGCGGAGACCACGGCCCTGGCGGTGAGGTCGCCTCGGTCGGTCACGACCCGCAGGCCCGACCCCGCGCGCTCGACCGCGGCGACCTGCACCGGCCGGCAGACGTCGACGTCGTAGCGCTGCTCGTAGTCGGCCAGGTAGTCCACGACGTGCGCCGCGTCGGGCGGCTCGTCACCAGGCGGACGCGGCATCAGTCGGCCGGGCAACGAGCTGTAGCCGGCGGGGGAGAAGAGCCGCAGGCTCGGCCAGGCGTCCTGCCACGCGCCCCCGGGCGCCGCGCGGGCGTCGAGCAGCACCACCGTCAGCGGGGTGCCGGTGCGCCGGCGCTCGGCCCGGCGCAGGTGGAAGGCGAGCGCCAGCGCGGACTGCCCGCCGCCGACGACGCAGACGTCGACGGTCTCAGGCAGGGACCCGCTCAGGGCCCCGGTCGGAGACCCGCTCAGCAGCACGTGCTGCGGCGCTCCATCAGCACCGTGTCGCGCCACTCGCCGTCGAGCTGGGCGATGCGGGAGCGGACCGCGAGCGTGACGTAGCCGGCGCTGCGGTGCAGGGCAAGGCTGGCGCGGTTCTCGGGGAAGATCGAGGTCTGCAGCGTCCACAGGCCGGCGGCGTCGGCCTCGGTGACCTGGCGCTGCAGCAGCGCCCGGCCGACCCCGCGGCCGCGGGCCTGCGCGGCGACGTACACCGACGTCTCGCCGACCCCGGAGTAGCAGGTGCGGCTGGAGACGGGCGTGACACCGGTCCAGCCGACGACCTCCCCGGGAGCCTCGGTGAGCTCGGCGACCCAGCGGTGGCCGGGAAGCCACTTCTCCCGCAGCGCCTTGACCGAGGGAGCCTCGGTCTCGAAGGTGGCCTGCCGGGTGGCGATGCCCTCGGCGTAGATCTCCCGCACGCGCGGCAGGTCCGCGTCGGTCATCGCGCGGGTCGTGACGTCCGCGGGGACGTCGCCGGGGCAGCAGGGCCGGGTGGTGAGGGTGCCCATGACGACGTCGGCCGCGTGCGGCAGCCCGGTGCAGCAGGCGGCGTTGACCGACACCAGGCTCGCCGTGCCCACCTTGTCGACCCGCACGAACCCCACGTCGGCCAGCTTGCGCACGTGGTGGGAGCAGGTGGCCTGGCTGATGCCCAGGGCGGTCGCCAGGTCGCCGACCCGCAGCGCGCCCGCGGCGCTGGTCGCCACCTCGTGCAGCACCCGCACGCGGGTGGGATCGGCGAGCACGGCGAACCACTCGGCATACGTCGCGGCGTCGTCGGGGGAGAGGGGCGTGCTGGCCTGGGGCACGGGAGCCGTCTGGGTCACGGCACCAGCCTAGACCATTCATCGACCAGTTTCGATGGATGGTCTAGGGTCTTCTATCGACAGTGATCGATGAATCCGGAAGGTGTCCGCCATGTCCCTCACGCCCACCCCCGACCAGCCGCTCGTGATCGTCGGTGCCGGGCCCGTCGGGCTCGCCGCGGCTGCCCACGCCGTGGAGCGTGGCCTGCCCGTCACCGTGCTCGAGGGCGGACCCACCGTGGGCGCCGCCGTCCTGGAGTGGGGGCACGTGCGGCTGTTCTCTCGACCGCGGGGCCGTGCTGCGGGTGGGCGGCGAGGTGGTCGGGCTCGCGCGGCTGGGCCGGGACCGGCTCGTCGCCCAGGACCGCGAGGAGGTGCCGTTCGCGGTGCACGTGCGCACGAGCGACGGGGGCGAGGAGGTGCTCACCGCCGCCGCGGTGGTCGACGCCTCGGGCACCTGGGGCGACCCCGCGCCGGCCGGGGCCGACGGCTGGCCGGCGCCGGGGGAGCGCGGCGCCGACGTCGCCTACCGGGTGCCGGACCTCGCGGACCCGCAGGTGCGGGAGCAGTACGCCGGCCGGCACGTCGCCGTCGTCGGGTCCGGGGCCTCGGCGCACCAGGCCGTGGTCGAGCTGGCCGCGCTCGCGGAGGAGGCGTCCGGCACCCGGGTGACCTGGCTGCTGCGACGCCACGACGCCGATGGCGTCTTCGGCGGCGAGGGGGCCGACGAGCTGCCCGGTCGCGGCGCGCTCGGATCCCGCGCGCGAGCGGCCGCGGCGTCGGCGTACGTCGACGTGGTGACGGGCTTCCGCACCGCTGCGCTCGAGCAGGACGGGGCGCGGACCACGCTCGTGGCGCAGGACGGTCGGCGCGTGGTCGTCGACCGGGTGGTCGCGGTGACGGGGTTCCGCCCCGATCACTCGTGGCTCGCGCAGGTGCACCTCGACCTCGACGGCGAGCTGTCGGCCCCGCGCGACCTGGCGCCGGAGATCCACCCCGCGTTCCACTCCTGCGGCACCGTCAGCCCGCACGGCGCCGCCCTGCTGCGCCAGCCCGAGGGCGGGCTCTACCTGGTCGGCATGAAGTCCTACGGCCGGGCGCCGTCGTTCCTCGCGCTGACCGGCTACGAGCAGGTGCGCTCGGTCGTCGCCGAGGTCGCCGGCGACCACGAGGCGGCCTCCCGCGTCGAGCTGGTGCTCCCCGAGACCGGCGTCTGCGGCGTGGGAGCGGCGTACGACGGCGAGCCGAGCGGCTGCTGCACCCCGGTCGGGGCCTGAGGTCCGCTCAGCGCTGCCTGGGGGGCAGGTCGAGCGTCCGCTCGGCGGGCCGGAACGCGGCGTCGCCCTCGTAGCGCACGACCAGGCGGGTCGCGGACTTGGCCAGCTTCTTGCCGCGACCGAACCACACAGGCTTGCCCAGGTCGCGGACCCGGACCTGCTCGGTGCGGTTGCCGATGGAGACGGTGACGGTGCCGGTGGGCTCACGATCGATGCCCTCGGGGCTGCGCAGCCGGATCTTGGCCCGGACCACGCCGCGGGTGCGGCGGGCGTTGACCTCGAGGACGACCGGCGAGGTGACCCGGCGGGCGGGCGTCACCTCCAGCGCCGGGGTGCGCGAGCCCGAGCGCGTGGTCACCTGCACGGCGATCCGGCGCCCGAGGTCGGCCTGGCCGAGGCGGTAGCGCCACGCGGTCTCTCCGGCGATCGGGTCGCCGTCGCGCAGCCACTGGTAGCTCGAGCGGGCGCCGTCGGGGTCGTAGCGGCCCTTGAGGACCTTCAGGCCCTTGCCGGGCTTGGCCACGCCGCCGACCCGGGCGGGCTCGACCACGCCCACCACCTCCGGCTCCTCGGGCTCGTCCACCGGCCGGCCGGCCCGCGAGGCCTTGATGACGCGGTGGGCGCGGTCGCGGACGTCGTCGAGCCGGGCGTAGAGCTTCGAGCCGGGGCAGGCGGTGTCGTTGGTGTCGCGGTGCCCGTCGATGACGCGCAGGGTGGCCATCCGGCCGGCGGCGTACTTGTCGCTACCGGTGGACTCCACCGTCGTCTTCCCGCGAGGGCGGCGGTCGTAGGCGTCGAGCTTCCACGCCGCCAGCGCGCCGAGCGCGTCGATGATCGCCTCGGTGGGTGCGGCCTGCTCGAAGTTGCCGATGACCGAGACGCCCATCGAGGTGTCGTTGAAGCCGAGGGTGTGGGCGCCGCGCACCGGCTGGGCGATCCCGCCGGCGCGGCCCTCCCAGATCCGACCGAAGCGGTCGACGAGGAAGTTGTAGCCGATGTCGGACCACCCCAGGGACTTGGTGTGGTAGCGGTACATGCCGCGGATCAGCGCCGCGGTCTCCTTGCGGGAGTAGGTGTTGCCGCTGACGGTGTGGTGGACGTGGACCTGCTCGATCGTCCGGTTCGTGCGCGGGCTGCCGTCGCGCCACGACTCGTCGGCACCCCACTGCTTGCGCGTGCGGATGTCGGGCCGCGGCGCCTTCGGCGTGCCGGTGGAGCGGCGCGCGGCGGTGCGGGGGGAGAGCTCGTCGTCGGGGCGGGAGGCGGGGTGCAGCAGCACCAGCCGCATCCCCTTCGGCGCGGGGCCGCGGGAGAGCCGCACCTGGACCGCGTCGCTGGGGCCGAACCACCAGGCAGCCGTGCCGGTGCGCACCGCGGGGTCGTCGTCGGGTCGGTCCTCCACGACGGGCAGGCGGGTCCAGTCGCTCCAGCCGTCGCTCCTCCGTGGCCGGACGAGCACCTCGGGGCGGTCCTCGGGCCGCGCCCAGGTCACCGCCGCCATGGAGTAGGTCGAGGTGGGCAGGGCCTCGGACTGCAGCACGCCGCTGGACCGCTCCTGCAGGCGCAGCCCGGTCTCGAGCGCGGCGACGTCCGAGCCGTCGTCGGCGGAGAGGGCCAGGGCGCCACCGGGGCGCAGCTTCGGGTCGTCGTCCTGCGACAGGCGCACGGCGGCGCCCACCGCTCCGACGGCGACGGTGGCGGCCACGGCCGCCTTCCCGAGGGTACGGCGACTGGTCGGGGTCCAGGGGGTCGGCTCAGTCACGCAGGGCATCGTCGCAAGCGCGAGGGCCCGATCCGGGGAGGTGGGCCGCGTGGCGCGTGTGACGTGTGAGGCTCGAGGGGCGTCGTTCCGTGCGAACCGCTGGACGAGCGAAGTGAAACACGTTCTACTTCGGGGGTGACCGACACCACCACGGCGCCCCGCAGCCGCAGCGCCTCCCTCGCCATCGTCACCGGGCTGTACGTCGTCGCGGTCGCTGCGGCGGCCGCCTGGCTCTACCTCGGGCCGGACACGGCGTACCTCTGGCTCGACGCCCTGATCGCCGACCTGGTGGCCACCGCGGTGGTCTTCGCCGGGAGCCGGATCGTGCACAACTCCTCGTGCTACGACGCCTACTGGTCGGTGATCCCGCCGCTGCTGGCGGTCTACTGGTGGCTGGAGCGCGAGCCGGGCGCCGACGGGGTGCGCTTCGCGCTGCTCTCGGTCGTGCTCTGGCTGTGGGCGATCCGCCTGACCGCCAACTGGGTCTACTCCTGGCCGGGGCTGCACCACGAGGACTGGCGCTACCCGATGCTGCGCGAGAAGAACCCGACGGTCGAGCTGCCCGTGGACCTGATGGCCATCCACGTCTTCCCGACGCTGCAGGTCTTCGCCGCGATGCTGCCGGTCTACGCCGTGACGCGCTCGGAGCGCGCGTGGGGCTGGCTCGACGTGGTCGCGCTGGTCGTCGGTGTCGGTGCGGTGCTGCTGCAGCTGGTGGCCGACACCCAGCAGCACCGCTTCGCCCGCACCAAGCAGCCGGGGGAGTCGCTGGTCACCGGGCTGTGGGCCTGGTCGCGGCACCCCAACTACCTCGGCGAGATCCTGATGTGGTTCTCGCTGCTGCTCTTCGGCCTCTCCGCGCTGCCGGGTGCCTGGTGGTGGCAGGTCATCGGCGTCGTCGGGATGACCGCGATGTTCCTGGGCGCCTCGATCCCGATGATGGAGCAGCGCAGCCTCGAGCGGCGTCCGGGCTACCAGGACGTCATCGACCGCGTGCCGATGCTGCTGCCGCGACCGCCCCGTCGGTCGTGAGCAGTCGATCGTGAGCAGTCGGTCGTGAGCCGGGTGGGTTCGCCGTGACCCGGGTGCTGGTCGCCGGTCTCGGCGACACCGGCGTGCTGTGCGCGGGGGCGCTGGCCCGCCGCGCGATGGTGCGCCGCGGTGTCTCGGTCACCGGGGTGTCGCCGACCACCGGGCTGGTGAGCGGCCAGGAGCTGGGACTGCGGCTGACGAGGCCCGACGCCTGGTCGCGGGACTACCGCATCCCGTACCGCTCGTTCCGGCGGCTGGACCGGGTCGACGTCGTGCACGGCCGATTGGTGTCCTCCGACCTCGCGGCGCGGACGGTCTCGGTGGCGGGGGCCGACGGGTCGCCGCGCGAGCTCGGGTACGACGTCCTGGTCGTCGCCACCGGGGTCGCCAACGGGTTCTGGCGCAGCGACGCCGTGCGCACCGACGACGCCGTCGCCACCGACCTCGCGGACCGGCACGCGCGTCTGGCGGCGGCCGGCTCGGTGGCGGTCGTCGGGGGCGGAGCCGCGGCTGTGTCAGCGGCGTACAACGTGGCGGTGCGGTGGCCCGGCAAGCGGGTGGACCTCTACTTCCCCGGCGAGCGGGGGCTGCCGCAGCACCACGGCCGCACGTGGGCCGGCGTCCGGCGCCGCCTGGAGGCGGCCGGGGTCGTGCTGCACTCGGGGCACCGCGCGGTGCTCCCGGCCTCCGACGAGCCGGCACCGGGGCCGGTCACGTGGTCGACCGGCCAGCGGCCGCCAACGTCGCGGCGTACGTCGACGGGCGGCCGCTGCAGGAGATCTCGCTGCCGGGGCGGCGCTGGGGATCGGTGCTGGGGCCGCAGCGCACGGGGCTGGAGGTGTTCAACCCCTCGGGGCGGCCGTTCCGGATCCCTCGGGTCGTGGTCGACCGAGCGTTGCAGCCGTGGGTGGTGAAGAAGGGGATCTACGGCGGGGTGCGCCGCTAGTCGTCCAGGGGATCGGCTCAGCCGACCTCGGGGGCGACGATCTCGAAGACCTTGTCCAGGCCCATCATCCGCAGCACCTTGCGCGGCTGGTTGTCGGCGCAGGCCAGCGACATCGTCGCGCCGCGCGAGGTGAGCCAGCGTCGCGCCGCGACCAGGGCGCCGATGCCGACGGAGTCGAGGAAGCTCACGGCGGCGAGGTCGACCACGACGCTGGGGGTGGAGACCTGGGCGGGGTCGTAGAGCACGCGCCGCAGGTGCGGCACGGTGAGGACGTCGAGCTCGCCGGAGACGACGACGACCGTGCGGTCGGGGTGCTGGACGACGTCGAAGGTGACGTCCTCCGGGGCTGGGGCTGTCACGGGACTCCAAAGCGCTGGGGTGGCTCGATCCTCGCTGCTGCGGCCGGTGCGCACCAGATCCCTCTGGGTGGGGCGGCGTGCGCGGTGGCTCACGCCGCCAGCCCGAGCTGGGCGAAGGCGAGGTCGAGGCGGAGGCGGTGTCGCTGCGGGGGCGGCAGGCCCGGCGCGCGGCTGAGGTGGCGGTAGCCGCTGGGGGTGATGGTCTCGATGACGGTGGGGTCGCCGGGGAGTGGTCGCGACGACCATCCGGGGGCCTGCTTGGCGTAGTTGCAGCCTTCGCAGAGGCCCTGTCCGTTCTCTGCGCTCGTGGGGCCGCCCTCGGCGTGGGGCCGGACGTGGTCGTGGTGGCGCACCGGTGCGTCGCAGCCGGGTGTGCGGCAGGTGCGGTCGCGGGTGGTGAGGAGGTCCGCGAGCCCGGCGGGGAAGGTGCGGGCCGTCGACTCCATGGCCACCAGTCGACCGCTCCTGTCGAGGTAGAGTCGCTTGAGCTCTGCGACGCCCTGCTCGGACGCCCGGCGCACCAGGTCGCGCACGAGGTCGGCGGGCAGCGGGATGGCGCCGGTGCCGGGGGCGCCGACCCACCCCGGCTCGTCCCCGTCGCGGCCGGGCAGGTTGAGCAGGGCGGCGTCGGACAGCGTCACCTGCACCGTGACCGGGACGACGTCGGCGTCGCCGAGCACCCTCTCGACGAGGGTGTCGGCCATGACCTGGCCGCGGGTGCGCTCGTCGCCGGCGGCGCGGGCGGAGTCGGCGCAGCGGCTCAGGGTCGCGTGCACCGACACGCCTTTGGCCAGTGGGAGCAGGGCCGAGAGCCTGACCATGCCGTCGGCGACCGGTCGGATGCTCGTGTGCCGCTCGGAGACGGCCTTCTCGTGCCGGGCCACCGCGGCGGCCGGGTCGGCGACGTAGGCCAGGCGGTCGACCTCGGCACGGAAGCGGCGCTCGCCCCAGCCGGCCGTGGTGCTCTCCTCGCTCATCAGCTCGGCGTCGATCCGGAGCCGGTCGACCAGGCTCAGGCACGCGGTGCCCTGGGCGATCTGCGTGGCCCGCCACTCGGTGCACCAGCCGGCCCTCATCGCGGCGAGGGTGTGGGGGAGCTCCTCGGCCAGCACCACGGCGAGCCCGAGGTGGATGCCGCCGCGGTGCGGCGACTCCCGTCGGGCCAGCGCGACCTCGGTGCCGATGCCGCGCTCACGCATCGGCGTCGGCAGGTGCGCCCGCTCCTCGACCCGCGCCCGCTTGAGCGCCACCGCGGCCTGCGCCTGCACGGCGCACAGCGAGTTCTTCAGGCGCTCCGCCTCGGCGATCAGCTCGACGGCCGCGGCATCGACCTCGCCCGGCTCTAGCCGACCGAGCGCCTCCTCGGCCTCCAGCGCCTGCTGACGCAGGTCGCGGAGCGTGGCGGCGGGTTCCATGAACCGATGCTAGTCGAACACCAGTTCGAAAACAAGGGTTGCGGGCATTGCGTCATGAAGGGACGGGGTCGAGCAACCTCGTCCGCTGCGCCCCTCAGAACCGCAGCAGCACCTTCCCCGACACCGAGGCATCGCGAGCGGTGCCGAAGGCGTCGAGCACGGTGGCGGTGTCGGTGACGTCCACCTCGTGCGTGATCGCCGCGTCGAGGGAGAGGCCGGCACCCAGGGCGGTGACCACGTCGTCGATCTCGTCGCGGAAGCGGAAGCTGCCGACCAGTTCCAGCTCGCGGGTGATGGCGTTGGCCAGCAGGGTCGGCTGCTCGCCGGCGGGCTGCAGGCCGACCATCACGACCCGGCCGCCAGGACGGGTGCCGCGGATGGCGGAGGCGAGCCCGGGGCGGGAGCCGGAGCACTCGAGCGCGACGTCGACGTCGAGCTCGGTGATGGCCGGGTCGTCGGCGGCGAGGGTGGTCGAGGCCCCCAGGTCGCCCGCGATCCGGCGGGGCAGGTCGTGCAGGTCGACGGCGACCACCTCGGCCGCGCCCAGGGCGCGGGCCAGGCCGTGCCACGCCACGGCCGCCGGCTCGCACAGGGCGGCGGTGCGGAGCGGCACGGAGGCCGGGAGCGGGCGCAGCATCGAGGCCGGCAGCGCCACCCGGCGCGCGAAGACACCGGGGGTGTGGGGGAGCAGCGCCGCCGATCCGAGGTAGGAGTCGTGCGTGGCGGGGTGGACCGTCACCGGCGTGCCCGCGGCCGGGCCCGAGCCGTCCTCGGCGGCCACGAGCACGGTCCCGGACATCTCGTGACCCAGCACCATCGGCTCGCGAAGGATCGAGAGGCCCGCGGCGCCGTGGGTCCAGTAGTGCAGGTCCGAGCCGCAGATGCCGCCGTACGCGACCGAGACGACGGCCTCGCCCGGGCCGGGCGTCGGCTCGGGTACCTCCTCGACGCGGAGGTCGCCGGCGGAGTGGGCCACCACGGCGATGTTGGGGGCGAGGTCGGGCAGGTCGCGTGCGCTCACCTCAGACCACCGCCGTCATGCCACCGTCGACGAACAGCACCTGGCCGTTGACGAAGGCCGCCGCGTCGGAGGCGAGGAACACCGCCGGGCCGACGAGGTCCTCGACCCGCCCCCAGCGCGCGGCCGGGGTGCGCCCGCGGACCCAGCCGTCGAAGGCGGGGTCGTCCACGAGCGCCTGGGTCATCTCGGTGTGGATGTAGCCCGGCGCCAGCGCGTTGACCTGCAGCCCGGCCGACGCCCACTCCGCGCACATGGCGCGGGTGAGGTTGCGCAGCCCGCCCTTCGCGGCGGTGTACGGCGCGATCGTCGGTCGCGCCAGGTCGGCCTGCACCGACGCGATGTTGACGATCCGGCCGGCGCCGCGCGGCACCATGTGCCGGGCCACGGCGCGACCGACCACGAACGCGCTGGTCAGGTTGGTGGCCAGCACCCGCTCCCAGTCGGCGAGGTCGAGCTCGAGCAGGGGGACGCGGTGCTGGACGCCGGCGTTGTTGACCAGGACGTCGATCGGGCCGACACGCTCCTCGACCTCGTCGACGGCCGCCGCGACCGCGGCCTCGGCGGTGACGTCGAAGGCGCGGGCGAGCACCCGCCCCTCGCCGTACGCCGACGCGAAGGCCGCGCGGGTCTCCTCCAGCGCTGCCGTGTCTCGGCCGTTGAGGACGACCCGGGCACCGGCGGCGAGCAGGCCGTCGGCCAGCGCGCGACCGATGCCGCGGCTGGAGCCGGTCACCAGGGCCGTGCGTCCGCTGAGCGCCGGCGTGGGCGAGGAGGCGGGTGCGTGGCTCATGCGATGCCCGCCGCCACGCCGTAGATCGCCAGGGCGCCGACGAAGCCGACGATGCCGATGAGGGCCTGGCCGACGGTCCAGGTCTTCAGGGTGGTGGCGGTGTCCATGCCGAAGAAGCGGCTGACCAGCCAGAAGCCGGAGTCGTTGACGTGGCCGGCGAAGACCGAGCCCGCGGCGAGGGCGAGGACCATCGCGGCCAGCTGGCCCGCGTTGAGGTCGGTCGCGGCCTGCACGGCCGGCTGCACCAGCGCGGCCGCGGTGGTGAGGGCGACGGTCGCCGAGCCCTGCGCCATCCGCACGATCGCGGCGATCACGAAGCCCGCGACGATCAGCGGCAGGCCGAGGGATTCGAGGGACTCGGCGATGGCGCCGCCGATGCCGGTGGCTCGCAGGACGCCGCCGAACATGCCGCCCGCACCGGTGATGAGGACGATCGCGCAGATCGGGCCGAGGGCACCGTCGACGACCCGGTCCACCAGGCCGCGGTCGCGGCCGTGCCGCCAGGCCAGGACGTACATCGCGACGAACACGGTGATGAGAAGCGCGACGGGCGTCTCACCGAGCAGGCGCAGCCCGCGGACCCAGCCGTCCTCCAGCGAGACGACCTCGGCGGTCGCCAGCGCGTTGAGGTCGGGTGTTGAGGAAGATCAGGACCAGCGGCAGCGCGAGCAGCGACAGCGTGGTGCGGACCGTGGGGTCGCTGCGGAAGGCCGCGGCGTCGTCGTCGTGGTCGGTGCTGCGCAGGATCTCGGGGACCGGCAGGTCGTAGGTGCGACCGACCCAGCCGCCGAAGACACGGCCGACGAGGACCCAGGCCGGGATCGCGATGAGCAGACCGAGCAGGACCACAAGGCCCACGTCGGCACCGAGCAGGCCGGACGCGGCGACCGGGCCGGGGTGCGGCGGGACGAAGATGTGCATGACCGAGAAGGCGACGGCGGCCGGGAAGGCGTAGGTCAGCACCGAGCCGCCGAGGCGGCGGGCGACGGCGAAGATGATCGGCAGCATGACGACCAGGCCGGCGTCGAAGAAGATCGGGAAGCCCATCAGCAGCGAGGCGATGCCCAGCGCCAGGGGCGCGCGGTCCTCGCCGAAGCGCTGCACGAGCGCGTCGGTCAGCACCTGGGCGCCGCCGCTGAGCTCGAGCATCCGCCCGAGCATCGCGCCGAGGCCGACGAGCAGCGCGACCGCGGCCAGCGTCCCGCCGAAGCCCGAGAGCATCGTGGGCACCACCGCCTCGAACGGGACGCCCGCGGCCAGCGCGGTCAGCGCGCTGACGAGCACCAGGGCGAGGAAGGCGTGCACGCGGGCGCCGATGATCAGCACCAGCAGCACCGCCACGGCAGCGGCGGCGAGCCCGAGGAGGCCGGCGGTCGGCAGCTCCCAGGTCAGCTCGAGTTCGGTCATGGGGTGGTGCTCCTGCTTCTCTGAGTCGCTTCTGCGTGGTGGGGTGAGGTGGACCGGGTGGGTCCGGGGTGGGTCAGGCGTCCAGGTCGCGGGCGACCGTCGCCACGAGCGCCTCGACGGTGGCCTCGACGTCGACGCGGACGCCGGGCTCGTCGGGGTCCAGCGCCTCGAGGGCGCGCTGCTGGGAGGCCTGCAGGCTGGGCGGCATGAAGTGCCCCTCCCGGGCGGACTGGCGCATCGCGATGAGGGAGGCCTCGCCGTCGAGATGGACGAAGCGCAGTCCGGGGGCCCACGACCGGAGCCGGTCGCGGTAGGCGCGTCGCAGCGCCGAGCAGCTCATCACGCCGCCGTCGACGTGGGCGGCCAGCCACTCGCCGACGATGTCGAGCCAGGGCCAGCGGTCCTCGTCGGTCAGGGGCAGCCCGGCGCTCATCTTGGCGATGTTGGCGGGCGGGTGCAGGTCGTCGGCGTCGGCGAAGGGCACCCCGAGGTGGCGCGCTAACGCCGCTCCGACGGTGGACTTGCCGCTCCCGGAGACGCCCATCACCACGATCGGTCCCCGGTCGCCGGGGTCCCCGGGGAGGTCGACGCGGTCAGCTGCTGTGGTCACGATCACAGGGAAACCCATAAAGACATACTTTTTCAAGTGTCACGATCAAATTCGACAGAGCATTTCACTTCTCGCTGTTGGATGAGAGGATCCGTGCCGTGAGCCCGAGCCCCCGCCCCGCGACGTCCGGCGGTCGGCACGCGGACGTGCTCGACGCCCTGGGGGGCGACATCGCCGCCGCCCGGCTGGTCGAGGGCGAGGTGCTGACCGTCGAGGGCATCTGCGCCCGGTACGCCGTGTCGCGCAGCGTCGCCCGCGAGGCGATCCGGGTCCTCGAGGCGATGGGGATGCTCGCGGCCCGCCGGCGGGTCGGCATCACCGTGCAGCCGCGCGCCGGGTGGAGCGTCTTCGACCCCCGGCTGATCCGCTGGCGCCTCGACGAGGGCGACCGGGCCGACCAGCTGCTCTCGCTCTCCGAGCTGCGCCGCGGGGTCGAGCCGGCGGCGGCGGCCCTGGCCGCCGCCCGCGCCGACGCCGAGCAGTGCAAGGCGCTGGCCGGAGCGGTCTCCGACATGCAGGTGCACGCCCGCACGGGCCACCTCGAGCCCTACCTGCGCGCGGACCAGACCTTCCACCGGGTGCTGCTGGAGGCCAGCGGCAACGAGATGTTCGCGGCCCTGGTCGACGTGGTGGCCGAGGTGCTCTCGGGCCGCACCCAGCACGGGATGATGCCGGCGCGCCCGAACCCCGAGGCGGTCGCGCTGCACGACGACGTCGCACGGGCCGTGCGGCTCGGCGACGTCGCGCTCGCGCAGGCGTTGATGACCTCGATCATCGACGAGGCCGCGGACGCGCTGGCGTCGGGGCGGTAGCCCCGCGGGGGCTAGGTGTAGCCGGCTAGGCCGTCGGTGCGGGCGCCGCCCCCTGGGCCGGACCGGCCGGCGGCGTGGTCAGCTCCAGCACGTCGCGCAGGGCCGCGGTGAGCGACTCCAGCTCGGCGGCGTACGCCTCGGAGGTCAGGCGCTTGGACTTCAGCTCACGACCCAGGGAGAGCGCGACGAGGCGGACCCGGCCCGACGTGGCGGGGTCGGTGCGCTCGACGCGCGAGACGGTGCGTTCGAAGTCCAGTCGTGCCGCTGTTGCGCGTGCGTCGGTGTCGATCATGCGTCGTCCCACCCCTCTCGAGTCATGTGGCTGATGCCGTGCTCGACCAGCGTAGGTCGCACCCGGTCGGGACGCCGATTCGGCAGGGGAGGGGGCGGCCGGTCCCACGCGGCCGGCGTCAGGAGTGCACGTGGGCGCGCTGCCCCTCGCGGTCGAAGATCATGATCGCCTCGGCGGGCCTCCCGTCGAGGGCTGACATGGAGTGGGGGACCATCGTGGCGAACTCCGCCGCCTCGCCGGCGGCGACGTCGATCTCGCGCTCGCCCAGCCAGAGCCGGACGCGTCCCTCGAGCACCAGGAACCAGTCGTGGCCGGGGTGCACCCGTTGCGCCGGTCGCACCGGCTCCTCCTCGCCCGGCACCTCGGGCTCGAGCCGCACCTTCTGGGCGACGGTCCGGCCGTCGGGGCGGCTCAGTGGCCAGGTGGTGCGGGTGCCCGAGCTGTGCGGGACCGGTCGGATGACGACGTCGTCGTCGGAGGGCGCCTCGAACAGCACGTCCAGGCTGACGTGGAGCGCCTGCGCGAGCGGGATGACGACGTCCAGGCCCAGGCTGCGCTTGCCGGTCTCGAGTCGGCTGATGGTCGAGGGGCTCAGGTGCGTCCGCGCTGCCAGCTCGTCGAGGGAGTAGCCGAGCGTGGTGCGCAGGCTGCGCAGGCGGGTGCGTGCCAGCTCCTGGACGTCGATGGCGCCGGTGGTCGGAGCGTCGCTGGTCATGGGACGAGCATGACATGTCTTGCGATTCCTGCAAGTCCCTTTGCTGGAACTGGTCGGTCGCCTACCGTGGAGGCATGAGCGGATCCGGCACCCCCAGCACCCATGACCACCAGCACGCGCACGAGCGCCACCACGAGCACGAGCACGAGCACGAGCACGGGCACGGCCACGGGCACCGACGCACGATGCAACGCCACTGCGAGGTCGCAGTCATCGGCGGCTCGGCCGCGGGCCTGGCAGCGGGACTGCAGCTCGCGCGGCAGCGACGCAGCGTGGTCGTCGTCGACGACGTGACCCCCGCCGCCTCGAGGACGGCTCGTTCCGGCTCGACCTGAGCGGCGGCCACACGCTGGTGGCCCGTCGGGTCGTCGCCGCCACCGGCGTCACCGACGAGCTCCCCGAGATCGAGGGCCTGGCCGAGCAGTGGGGCCGGGGAGTCGTCCACTGCCCCTTCTGCCACGGCTACGAGGTGCGTGACCAGCGGCTGGTGATGATCGTCGCGCAGCCGCTCGGGCTCCACGCCGCCCCCGTCTGGCGGCACCTGAGCGACCGGCTCACCGTCGTCCTGCACACCGACCTCGGGCCAGACGTCGAGCGCGACAGCATCGCGCCGCTGGAGGCCGCCGGCGTGCCCGTGGTCCGCGGGCCGGTGCGGCGCGTCGTCGAGGCACCCGACGGCGCCGTCGCCGGGGTGGAGATGGTCTCCGGCGAGGTGCTCGCGGCCGACGCCGTGCTCGTCGGGTCACGCTTCCGGGCGCGCGCGCACGTACTCGCGGACCTGGGCGTCGAGCCCACCGACCATCCCAGCGGCGCGGGGGACTTCGTGCAGGTCGACCCGATGACGGGCGAGACCGCCGTGCCGGGCGTCTACGCGGCCGGCAACCTCACCGACCCCAGCCTGCAGGTGCTGCCGGCCGCGGCCCATGGCAGCCGGGTCGGCGCCATGGTCGCTTTCAGCCTGGCGTCCGAGGACCTGCGGACGGCCGCCCGGGACTCGGTGCGGACGTCGGGACAGCGACACGACTGGGAGCAGCGGTACGCCGGCGAGGACCGGATGTGGAGCGCCAACCCCAACGGCACCCTGGTCCAGGAGGTGGCCGGCCTCACCCCGGGCCGCGCACTGGACGTGGGTGCGGGGGAGGGGGCCGACGCCCTGTGGCTCGCCGAGCAGGGCTGGCGGACGACGGCGACCGACATCTCCCAGAACGCACTGGACCACGTGGCCGCCGAGGCCGTGCGTCGCGGGCTCGACGTCACCTGCCTGCAGGCCGACGCGGTGGTGGCCGGTGCCTTCGGCGACGAGCCCTACGACCTGGTCTCCCTGCAGTACGGCTCGTTCCACCGCTCGCCCGACCGCACGGGGGTGCGCAACCTCCTCGGCGCCGTGGCGCCGGGAGGGACCCTGCTGGTCGTCGCCCACGACCTCGCGCCGATGCGCGAGCCGGTCGACGTGGCCGAGCAGACGCGGATGTTCGATCCCGACGCCTACGTGGGGGTCGAGGAGATCGCCGTGGCGGTGAAGGACGACGACGCCTGGGAGGTCGAGGTCCTCGAGACCCGTCCGCGTCCGCCGGGGGCCGCCAGCAGCCACCACGTCGACGACGTGGTGCTGCGGGCGCGCCGTCTCGCGTGACCCGCTGCCGTCAGGGCCCGGGCGCAGGTGCCCTAGGGTGACGGCACACGTCTCGTGGTGACAGGAACCCGGTGCGACTCCGGGGCGGTTCCGCCACTGTGACGCGGTGGGTCCCCGCACCTCGGGGCCCACCGCGAAGCCAGACACTGGCCACGGGACCTCCGCCGAGCAGGGGCGAGAACCCCGAGGAGAAACCCATGGGCCAGACCCGTCGTGCGCGCATCGCGCTGCTGTCCACCTCCGACACCGACCTGCTGTCCGCGCGGGCCAGTGGCGCCGAGTTCGTCCTGGCGAACCCCTCGCGGCCCGGGCACCAGACGATGGCGGAGGCCATCGAGGGCTGCGACCTGGTCGTCGGACGCGTGCTGGGCTCCCCGCAGGACCTGTGTGACGGCTTCGTCCGGGTCCGCGCGACCGGCATGCCGACCGTGGTCCTGGGCGGGGAGCAGCAACCCAGCGCGGAGCTGATGGAGCTCTCCTCGGTGCCGATCGGCGTGGCCGCGGAGGCGCACCGCTACCTCGCCGAAGGCGGCCCGGAGAACCTGCGCCAGCTGCACGCCTTCCTCTCCGACACGGTGCTGCTGACCGGTGAGGGTTTCGAGCCACCGGTCGAGGTGCCGCAGTGGGGGATGGCGGGCCGGGGTCTCGTGGCTCGTTCCGCTCGCACCTCGACCGGCGAGGGGGCTCCCCGTGTGCAGGAGCTGCCGCGGGTCGGGGTGCTCTACTACCGGGCCCACGAAGTGTCGGGGAACGCCGGTTTCGCCCACGCCCTGGCCGACGCGATCGACGCGACGGGTGAGGCCGTGGGCGTCCCCGTCTTCGCCGGGTCCCTGCGCTCGGCGCCCGACGAGCTGTACGACGCGCTCGGCACGCTCGACGCCCTGGTCGTGACCGTGCTGGCCGCCGGAGGGACCACCCCGGCCGGCGCGAGCGCGGGCGGCGACGACGAGGCGTGGGACGTCGAGCGCATGCGAGCGCTGGACATCCCGGTCCTGCAGGGCCTGTGCCTGACCAGCAGCCGCGCGGAGTGGGAGGCCAACGACGACGGGGTGACGCCCCTGGACTCCGCGACGCAGGTGGCGATCCCCGAGTTCGACGGCCGGATCATCACCGCGCCCTTCTCCTTCAAGGAGGTCGACGAGGACGGTCTGCCGCACTACGTCCCCGATGCCGAGCGCTGCCGGAGGGTCGCGCGGATCGCGGTCAACCACGCCCGGTTGCGCCACGTCCCGCCGGCCGAGCGCCGACTGGGGCTCGTGCTCTCGGCGTACCCCACCAAGCACAGCCGGGTCGGCAACGCCGTCGGTCTGGACACGCCTGTCTCCACCGTCCGGCTGCTGGGCCGGCTGCGCGACGCCGGCTACGACCTCGGGCTCGACGACCCGGACGCGGTGGTCAGCCGGGTCCTGGCGATGGCCGAGGACCCCGCGTGCACCGACGCCGAGGCGGGCGACGCGCTCATCCACGCACTCATCGACGCGGGCGGCCAGGACGAGGAGTGGCTGACCACTGCCCAGCTCACCGAGGCGCACGTGCGGATCACGCCGGAGCAGTACGCCGCGTGGACCGCCGACCTCGACGCGGGCCTGCGAGCAGGGATCGAGGAGGCCTGGGGTCCCGCGCCGGGCACGTTGTTCCGCAACGACGACGGGGAGCTGGTGCTGGCGACGCTGCGCGCCGGCAACGTCGTGCTGCTGATCCAGCCGCCGCGCGGCTTCGGGGAGAACCCGGTCGCGATCTACCACGACCCCGACCTCGCCCCGAGCCACCACTACCTCGCGGCCTACCGCTGGCTGGAGGCGGCGCAGGAGACCGGCGGCTTCGGCGCGCACGCGTTGGTCCACCTCGGCAAGCACGGCTCGCTGGAGTGGCTGCCCGGGAAGAACGCCGCGCTCTCCGCGGCATGCGCCACCGACGCCGTGCTGGGCGACCTGCCGCTGGTCTACCCGTTCCTGGTCAACGACCCCGGCGAGGGGGCGCAGGCCAAGCGCCGCGCGCACGCCACGATCGTCGACCACCTGGTGCCGCCGATGGCGCGCGCCGAGGCGTACGGCGACATCGCCCGCCTCGAGCAGCTGCTCGACGAGCACGGCAACATCGCCGCGATGGACCCGGCGAAGCTGCCGGCGATCCGCGGCGAGATCTGGCAGCTGATGAAGGCCGCCGAGATGCACCGCGACCTCGGCCTGGACGAGCGCCCCGAGGACGAGGAGTTCGACGACTTCCTGCTCCACGTCGACGGCTGGCTCTGCGAGATCAAGGACGCCCAGATCCGCGACGGCCTGCACGTGCTCGGCCAGGCCCCGGACGGTGAGGCCCGGGTCGACCTGGTGCTCGCGATCCTGCGCGCCGCGCAGGTCTTCGGCGGCCAGGAGCAGGCCGTCCCCGGGCTGCGGGCGGCGCTGGGGCTGAAGGTCTCGACAGGCTCGACCGACCAGCCGTCCACCACCGTGGT
>LUMU01000090.1_pt1 | contig 22724 bp, 30 predicted proteins | sample 729751 | NCBI WGS metagenome assembly LUMU01 (sample SAMN03860300, study PRJNA289734) | marine metagenome | biome: seawater column; feature: ocean; material: water; isolation source: Red Sea water column Station 192 - depth 100m | place: Saudi Arabia: Red Sea | collected 2011-10-15 | depth 100 m
ATCCATAGCACTTTGAAAACACGTAGCAATACTGCTCTCCAACAAGTTTATTTAATGCATATGGACTAATTGGTGCGGTTGGCATAGTTTCTACAATTGGCATCTCTCTTTGGTCACCATACGCAGAAGATGATGCGCTATAAACTACTCGCCTGACCTTACTATCTCTTGCTGACATAAGAACATTAAAAGTTCCATCAATATTTGCTTTGTGGTATTTTTGTGGATCTTTGATTGTCGGCTGAACCCTAGCCAAAGCAGCACAATGAAACACAGTGTCCACTCCTTCCATGAGTTCGCAAAGTTCTAGTCTATTTTTTCTTTCACTTATATCTAAATTTTTAAAAATTGCTTTTTCGTTAATATTGCTTTTATTGCCCATTGACATGTCGTCAACAATAATAACTTCATGACCTTCGTTGATTAATCTATCAACTATATGGCCTCCGATAAAACCTGCGCCGCCTGTTACTAAATATTTCATTGTTTGTTGTTTTCCCAGAAATCTATCCAATCTAATAATCTTTCTGGTTTGGTGGCACCTCTTCCCATATGATGAAAAAAAGCTTTGCCTTGTTTATTGTAAATTGTTTCTCCAGAAATTCTATAATATTTTTCTAAATCGTCGTCACAAGAATTTTTATAATGAACAAAAGTTTTATTATTATCTAGACAAAATTTTGTTATTTTATAAGACATATCATTGATCATGCGACCATTAGAAACTTGCGGCAAAAATCCTTGTTGGTTCAATATTAAATCTCTATAAAAAGAGTCTCTAACTGCTAAAAAGTGAGATCTATAAAAAAACGGCATTTCGTACATTTTGCAACGAACCGAAGCACACAAAACAACATTCTCTTTTTCAAAATCAGCTAAAAGTTCTGTATCCCAACCTTTGGCGAAAAAATAAGTATCAGGATCTAAAATTAAAACAATTTCACCTTTGGTTTTTTTGTAGCCATTTGTTAGTCCTGTTGCGTGTGCTGATGAATTTTGTAATATTACATCGTCGTTGCTGTGTACAATAATTTCATAATCTTCAGAATCTAAAGATATGGTCTGTTTTATAGAGTCTAAAAGTAAATCACAATATTTATTGTCTCTTTGTATTTTAACTATTAAGATTGATAGCTTCATAAGTTTTGAAAAAACTTGTCAACTATACTTTGTATATAGTCTATTTGTTGCTTTGTGATTACTGGTGATGCACCAATAAAAAAAGTATCTTTTGTTACTTTGGTTGCGACTGGGTATCTTTTTATTGTATCCTCTATATCGTTTAAATGTGAATATGCAGGCTGTAATAAAATATTTCCCGCAAAATAAGTTCTTGTCTGTATTTTGTTATCTTCTAGAAATCCAGTTATATCTCTTCTTTTAAATGGCGACCCGTCTTTAATGGTCATAGGAAAAGAAAACCAGCTTGGGTCTGAGTCCTTAGTGGCTTTTGGTAAATGTAGATGCTCTTCATATTTTTCAAAAACATTATATAAATTTTTATAATTTTCTTTTCTTCTCTCGTGGATTTCTGGCAACTTATCAAGCTGTACTAATCCCATTGAGGATTGCATTTCAACTGGCTTCAAATTAAAGCCGATTTCTTCATATACAAATTTATGATCAAATATTTCTTCTGGTAACGCAGATATCCAATTACTAAATCTGCAGCCACAACTTCCTTTTTTAGATAAATTAGCTTTTCTTCCAACACAAAAACATCCTCTGCCCCATTCACGAAAACTGCGAACAACTTTTTCTTGCTGTGCTGTGCGAGTTGCTACAAAGCCTCCTTCACCCATAGTAATGTGATGAGCGGGAAAAAACGAGCAGCTTGCCATTTCTCCGAAGCTGCCTAACGGCTTATCCTTGTACGTGCTGCCAAGAGCGTCACAACAATCTTCTAAAAGAATTAAATTATGTTCTTTTACTACCTGCATAACTTCGTCCATATTTGGAGGATTACCTAAAACGTGTGCAAATGTAATAATTTTAGCGTCCGTGTTTTTTGCAGCGTCTTTTACTTGTTCTATATTTAAATTTAAAGTATCAATCTCAATATCTACAAATACTGGCTCAAAGCCAAATTGATAAATTGGGTTTACGGTGGTAGGAAATCCTGCTACTGGAACAATTACTTTGGTTCCTTTGGGAAAGTTATAAAGTCTTTTAGATGTCATCGCTGCCATCATCAATAAGTTGGCGCTTGACCCACTGTTGGTTAAAACGCCATAATCTCTTCCAAAATTTTCTGGAAATCTTTTTTCAAATTTTATAGAGTCGCCGCCCATTGCTAGCCAGCCTTTTAAAAGTGACTCAACACCTTTCACGTACTCTTCGCTAGTAAAGTATGGCCCAGCATATTGAACCCAATCTTCACCCGCCTTCCACTCTTTAGTGGAATCTTTTTCTTCTATATATTTTTGAACTAAATCTAGTATCTCTTTCATTTTGAAAAAACTTCTATAAATGTGTCAATGTTAACATATCTTTTGTCTTGTATTAAATAATCTTTTCCAGAGCCTTCTTTAATATAAAAATTATTATCAAGTTGATGTAAGTTTTCAAAAATTTCTTTTACTGAATCTTTTGGAGAAAACTTTGCTACGAAATCTAATTCTTTTTTCGCTTTGTCTGTTGAAACTTTATAGTTTCTTAAATCTTCTTTATTTTGTGTTTCTATACTAATGTTAATTCCAAATTCATTAAACTGATCTTTAATCTCGTCTGCTAATCTGCCTATAGTATAATTATCATAACTTACATTATATATTCCAGTAATGTCTATGTTTGATTCTATTGATCTTATGTAAGCTTGCACAACATCCCTGATATCAACTAATGGCCTCCATAAGCTTGGGTTGTGAACTGTTATGTTTTTGTTAAGCAAAGCAAATTTAGTCATAACATTTACAACTAAATCAAACCTCATTCTTGGAGACCAGCCGCCGACAGTGCCTTTTCTTAATGCTATTGGGCGAAAATATTCGTCTTCAAGCGACATTACTGATCTTTCTCCACCTAGCTTTGAAATGCCGTAAGGAAAATGTGGTGGTGGTACGGCGTCTTCTTCTGACATGAGTTCATTTGATGTGTAACCATAAACACTGCAAGAGCTGGCATATATAAATCTTTTTTGAGTTTTTGTGTCTGCCGCAGCTTTTCTTGTAATGTAGGCAAGATATGATGGGCTTGCTAAGTTTTCTGAAAAATTAATACATGGCTTATATTCTGCCATTGGATCGTTTGATACTCCACCTAAAAAGATTACAACGTCATAGGGCTCTACTTGTTTTTGAGTTAACTCTAATATATTTACTTTGTTGACTTGGACTTCTTCACTTAAATAATTGCCATACCAAAGAGTATCAGCTATGTCGGGCTTGTAGCCCTTTTTTAGTAGCTCGTTTGTTAATGCAGTTCCAATGTACCCTGCTCCGCCAGTTATTAATATCTTTTTCATATTTAATTGATTGCCTCTATAATCTCGTCTAGACCTTGATGTATGGAAATTTGTTGTTTAAATCCTAATTGTTTAAGTTTTGTAATATCAAGAAACATGTCTTGTGCTTGAACTACTTTGTGAAAATGCGGAGGCTCAACAGAATTGAATTTACTATCAGACTTTGTTTTTTGTTTTACATAACTCATAAGTTCAAAAAAATTGTTTGGCTGTCCGCTGCCGATGTTATATGTATCGTTGATTTCGCCATGGTTGATGACACAATCTATTGCTCTGCAAACATCTTTAACATGCATGAAATCTCTTATATCTTTTCCGTCGTTATATAAATTTATTTCATTACCTTGTGCCACTTCTGTTGCTAAATGTTGCAAAGCGTTTCTTTTTTTAGAGGACTTTTTATCGCCAACTCCGTAAACGTTGCATAGCCTTAAAATTCTATAATTAATTCCATAAGTCTCACAATATGAAATTAAAAGTTGCTCCGCGGCTAGTTTAGTAATTGAATAAAATCCTTTTGGATTGCAGCTTGAGCTTTCTTTGGCGGGAAGGGTAGATTTACCATATACGAACCAAGAGCTTATAAAATTAAAAGTAAAATCAGAGTCATACTTTTTCCTACAAGATTCTAAAGTTTCTACTAATACATTTAGATTTGTATTGATGTCAAGATGCGGATTGTCAAAAACATTATAGTTTGTTACAGTGCTAATAAAATATAAAATATCTTTTGACTGAGGGTCTCTAGTATTTCGATTTATGCGTATAACATTATCATTGTATAAATCAGAATAATGACTACCGATAAAACCTGTTGATCCGTATACTGAAATCATTCACTTACTGCTGATTTTGACTTTTCCCAATCTCTGTTTTTTCTCACTAAAAGATTTCTTTCCCACGCGGCTTTTAAGACTACTGGGTCTACATTGACTTTTTCTAAGCTTTTCATTAATGCATTAATATCTTTTGGAAAGCAGGTACCTCCAAATCCAAAGTCTCCGTCAAATCCAGGAACTTGAAAGTGGCTTATTCCGATTCTGCCATCAGACATAACCCCGTTCATGATGGTTTCCCAATCAAAACCTTTAGCGTCTGAAAAAACACGCATTTCATTAAAAAATGATACCTTTGTTGCGAAAAAACAATTTGCAAAATATTTAACAAACTCAGACTCGTTACTGGTCATTACTAGGCAGGGCACACCTGGGAATCTTGATTCGTATATTTCTTTAACTTTGTGTAATCCTCGTGCTGGGTGGCCACCTAATATATGTCTTGATGGACAAATAAAATCTGTGAGCGCAGTTCTTGCGGTCAAAAACTCTGGAGAATGTATAATATTAATCTTTTGATTATATTTTTCATTAAGGCTGTCGGTTGTACCTACTGGCACCGTGGACTTAATTACAAATGTACAAGATTCATTTCTGCCGCTAACTTCTAAAACTTTATCAAAAACTGATTCTATATATGAAAGATCGCAATCGCCAGTTTCTTTATGCATTGGCGTAGGCACTGATAAAAATACTACATCTGACTCAATAACTTCTTCAAAGGTATGTGTTGACTTTTTAGGGTCAACATCATAAACACTTAAATCGTAATAATGATTTAATCCTTGAAATATTGCGTTTCCAACGAAACCTCTGCCTATGATTCCTATTTTCATATTTTTGTCTCTGAATATTCTTTTGATTTAGTTTTGTTGTGGCTATGCATTCTGTATCTATAAAATGGTATTTCTAGATGATGAATTTTATATTTTTCTCCAAGTCTTTTTCTTAATTCTTCTTCTTCTTTGTGGCGCATATCTGCGTTATACCCTCCGAGTTCTAATAGTAAATCGCGGCGATACATTATTCCACATGAAATGTTTTTTTCTTTAGCGTATTTTCTTTCTATCTTGTTTTCGTAATCATCAACAAGCCAATAATCACATGATACGCAAAATGCCTCTCGATTTTTTTGTAAATATGTTTTGAGAAAATAACAAGTCTCTGGTGATATAAAATCATCAGAGTCAACTCTTATAAAAAATCTGCCAATTGAGTTTTCTAAGCCTAAATTTGAACAATGAGCGACACCTCTGTTTTTGTCGCTTTTAATTACTCTAAATTTTTCTTTTGGTAAAAATGAAAAAGTTTCTAAAACCTTATCAGATTCATCGTTACTGTTGTCGTCAACAACTAATATTTCTACATCTAAATGTTTTTGCGACAAACAGCTTCTTATGGCTCTTGATAGATATTTTCCATAGTTGTAATTAGTTATTACTACTGATACTAAATCATTGAACATAATTTAATCTTTTTAGTAAGTTTACGGCTAAGTTATTTTTGTAAACTTCATTGATTCTATCTTTATCTTCTGTATTTTTCCACTTATTTATACTTTTAGCGTGAACTGCAGAAGCTTGAGAGTCTCCCCATGCAACATTATCAGTTAAATTAGTGTGATTTTGGTAATTTAGCATATTTTCGTCAAAGTCAACTTCTATGTGGTCACATATTTTCTGCAAAGTATTTTTTGTATCTAGTATCAAGTCTTCGTACTTGACGGTTAGACATTGATTGAAGCAGCTTAGTCCAGTTTGCACGTCGTTATTCCATCTTTCAATATCTACCCAGTATTTTTGTTTATGATTTGGGTGATGAGACAAGATAACATCTCTGCAGTCTCTAACAATATGAATTAACTTAATAAAATCAAATTGAGCTAAAAAATGAAAAGCATATATATTCTTAGGGGTTTTTTCGCACCAAAAGTTTTCCTCAACATTTTTTAAATTATTATTTAAACGATTTAACCTTGGCGTCGGAACAAAAGAATAAGTTTCTTCTTCTATTGCGTGGATGTCTTTATGTGCCCCCATAATTGAGTTTAATAAAGTAGTGCCAGATCTGCCGCATCCGCCAATCACAATCCCTTTTTTATTAAATGATTTTAAATTTTCTATGTCTTCATATAAATAGTCAGAAAATTGTAAACATTTATTAAATAAATATTCAAAGTCTACTTCTTCTTGAGGCGGCAAAAATCCACTATCTTTTAAAGATGAAGATTTACATGGATAGCTGGGTACCGCTGATTCGCCTTTTCTGTATATTTCGTTTCCATCTGAATCAAAATGTATTATGAATCCAGTTGACGTATCATGGTAAATTTCTTCACCAACAAAAGTATAATATTTACAAGGTTCTATCACAAACCTTTTTGTACATTTTGCGTATTCAATCATTGACTAACTGGTTTTCATTTATAAATTGTTTTAGTTGTTGAAGTTCTTTATAATCCATTGAACCTAAGTGACCTTTTTCGCAATCAATATGCATATTCTTATTTAATGTAAAATGTTTTTCAATATATTTTGCACCTCGCTGTGCGGCGATTTTACAAGCAGTAATTCCTAGCGTGTGATCACTAAAACCGCTGTAATCTGTAAATTCGGGTATCTTTGCGTCTGGTAAAAGAGTGGGATATTGAGGAGTGCAATAAAAATATTCTAAATTTTCATGTTCATACTTAAAATCTTTTTGGTTAAATCCATTTGATATAAATACTTTTTTTCCACTGTCTAAAGCATGTTTTCTATCTGTGTTCCCGTGAAGTTTTAAGGTATCATAAAGTTGCAATTTTACCATGTCGCCACCAAACATTTTACATTGTAATATCATTGACTCTAGGTCGTTTATGTCGCCTCTATGTTGGGGGTGTAGCTCGCAAATTATTTTAGTTTTTGTTTTGCTAGTCATGTTTTCTGTTTTCTTCTGTAAATTTTAAGTCTTCTTCGTTATGTATGTCAACATAGTTTGTTTGATAGCATGCAGTTTTGTAACTTAGTGCATTTGTAAACGCATAGTCGTATTTCCAAACTCTAAACGCACCGTGTTGTACTAAATTTTTGTCTACGGTGATTATTTCATTTCTGTCGTGCTTCAATAATTTGTCTATTGCAGAATCTACATCTTTGGTTTTTAGTTCTGGAGAGTTTGATTGTAAAGAGACAACCAAATCATATGTGTTTTCTATAGACTGTAGAGCATGAACTATTGCATGTTGCTTTAGGGTGGTGTTATCTGCCAACTTATTAGGTCTTACAATCGTCTTTGCGCCAAAATTTTTTGCTAGATCTAATATCTCTTGATCTTCAGAGGTGACATAAATATCTGTTATATATTTTGATCTTTCTGCCGCTTTGATAACCCAATAAATCATAGGTTTACCCCAAATATGTCTAATATTTTTTCTTAAAAGTCTTGTTGAGCCTCCTCTTGCTGGTATTATTGCGACAGTTTTCATAGATTGTTTAAGAAACCAGACAAGTTTTGATTCATCTGTGTTTTAAGATCGTCTGACATATCTTTTGACTGATAAAGTTTACCTTTATTATATTTTTGTGGCACATTTCTTCCACTAATAATGTTAAACGTAATGTCGCTTAAATGGTCTATTGCATTTTTACAGTTTTTAAGAAAAATACTATCAATTGTGTCATCTTTTTCAAAGTTTTTAAATACTTTTTGAGCGTATACCTTTCCGTCATCAATTCCTGGAGTTACTGAATGTATTGTGTGGCCAACTAATTCTGGTTTATTTTCTACAAAGGCCCAGTGTGGAGCGTCAACGCCTCTGTGAAATTGTGTTAGTCCAGTATGTATGTTTATTACATCGATTTTTGCACAAGAAATAATTTCTTTAGATAATATTCTGCAGCCAAATATGAATATATAATCTAAATTTGCACATTTTAGGATTGTGAACTGTTTGTTTAAGTTTTGTACAGCTATTGCCTGTCTTGGCATCTTTAAGTGCTCGTCAAAGATTTTTGTCTCTGCAAAAGTATTTGGTTTTTTTTCGTATAAGATTATTTCTGGCGAAACTTTACTAATTTTATTTACAAAATATTTATGTCTCAGGTTATCTGCGGTGAGTAAAGCACATCTCATGTTAGTCAATAAATATTCTATGCCACATTTCCATATTTATCCACTGCCAAACATAAAAACTGTTTTTAATGTCTTTTTTATCAAAGTTTTCATGGGCTAATTTTACTTTATCTGCGTTTAAGAGACCTCTGTCGTTGAAGCTGGGACTGTTGATTAGTTGTTTAGTGAAAGAAAGCCAAGGGTCTTTTTGTAACCATTTAGTCTGTGGCGCATTGATGCTCTTTTTCTTTGCAAAACAAGTTTCATGTGGCATTATTTTGCTCATTGCGTCTCTTATGACATATTTAGTTGTGCCGTTTTTAAAATAGTAACTAGGATTTAGTGATAGGCCAAACTCTACTAATCTGTGATCAATAAATGGCACTCGCAACTCTACTGAATGATTCATGCTGTACCTATCTTTCATCCTTAAGCCTCGATTAAGTTTAAGTGTTTTCAAATATTGTATTTGTGTTTCGAGTAAGGACAAGTTTTCTTTTTTGTCTGACATCCATCGCTGTGTTACAAGATCTGCATTGCTAGAATAAGTTCCGTCAATTTGAGTTTTAAAGTTATTATGCTGTTTGTTTTCAAACTTTTGCAATAGTGTGTTATATCCGCAAAATACTTCGTCAACACCTGCGCCGTCTAGCGCGACCTTAAAACCTTTTTTGTGTATTTCTTGAAAGTTATAGTGTTGACCCAAGTTTAACAATCCGCCTAATGGTGATTCTTGATAGTATATTGAAGAACTTAACATGCTTAATGCATCATTTTGCAATATCGTATGAACAGAGTGTTTGAAGTCCCAGTTCTTAGAAAACTCTTTTGCAAAAATGCTTTCGGATAATGTTTCATTAAAATCTAGAGTGAAACAGTTTAATTTTTCTTTTGATAAGTTTTGATCGCTAAGTGAAGCTAATATTGCGGAAGAGTCGAAGCCGCTCGACAAAGATAAACAATATGGTACATCTGATCTTGTATGTATTTTTATAGCATCTTGTATTAAATTAAATAGATTATCTTTAGCATCTTGATAAGTTATGGAGTAATCTCTTTGTACGTTCGAGATATTGTAATATTTGTGTTTTGAAATTTTACTATTTTGTAAGACAATATAACTTGAAGGTTCTACTTGGTATATGTTTTTAAAAAAAGTGTTTTCGTCGTCATCGTACACTGCTGATGATAGATACTTTAGCCAAGTTTCACGGTTGGGTTGTGAGTCGTTAGGCAGAGCTTTTATTTCTGATGCAAAATAAAATTCTTCGTTTGCTTGCGTATAAAACAAAGGTTTTTGCCCAAACCTGTCTCTTGCTAAAATTGTTTTTTCTGTGTCTGCATGATAAAAGCATACGGCAAACATTCCGTTTACTTTATTGAAGCAATTGGTTCCCCACTTTATGTAGCTTTTTAAGAAAACTTCTGTGTCTGAGGACGTGGTAAATTCAAAATCTCTAATAAGTTCTTGTTTTAGTTCTAAATAGTTATATATTTCTCCGTTAAACAAGATGTAGACTTGGTTTTGTGCATCATATAGTGGTTGATTAGATCTTTCTGAAAGATCAATTATAGACAACCTACTGAAAGCCAGCGAAGCGTTTTTTAAATTAATAGTTTGGTGGTGGTCTGGGCCTCTGTGAGTGATCTTTTGGATCATTGAAGAAGCGTCAGACTTTTTATTGATTATGCCAGCTATACCGCACATTAGACTAAAGATAATATCTGATCGCAAACGTTTTCTCTATCAAAAAAGTATTTTTTGCGAGCTTGTTCAAAGTCGCTTGTAAAATTTGTGGTTTCTATTTTTTCTAATATTTGGCTAATGTCTCCGCTTTCAGCATGGAAGATAAAATTTTCATTTAATAGAAAAGGTAGTCTACCGTAAAAACCGCGGTCTTTTCCTTTTACGTTATAGTTGATGGTGGGCATGTTAAAAATTGACGCTTCTTTTACAGCGGTGGAATCAAAATTTATCATCAAGTCGCACGCAAAAGACAAATCAATAGATGGATGCGGATGCCATTCTCCATCGTGAATTACTTTTACATTTGGATATTCTTTGGGATTAATTGGGTCTTTGCCGCGAGTTTTTATATATATGTTATATTCAAAATCACATAAGTTTTTTAAAATAGAATCAATTTTTGATTTACTCACATCTTCTAGTTTTGGGAACATGAATAATGCATTTTTCTTACCGAGTTTATACTGATTGGATAAATTGTCTAGGTCAAATTGAACATCATATTTTGGCGAGCCAAAATGCAAACTCTTATTGTTATTTTCGCGATCAATTACTTGCGAGAAAATTTTACTTGGAAATACGCAATAGTCAATGTGGTCCCAGTATTTTTTATGCATAAGTTGGTAATCAGTCATATACGTAAAAGATATTTTCTGATCACTTGTAATATCTTTTGCTCCAACACCTTCGACGAAAAAGGTTGTTCCTTTTAGATTTGTGTTTTGTATCTTTATTAAATTGAACTTATACTTTTGTGATAAAGCTTTTAAGCTGTCTATGTTTTTATTTGGACAATTATACTTTCCAGAGTTATGATAATAAACTGTTGACTCGATATTTCTTTTGTTGCCAGCGATGATCAATGGCATAAAATACCTTAAAAAAGTCATTTCTGTTAATATAAAGTTCATTTTTTTACAGCTTTTATGAGTATGTATAGTTGCGGAGAATCTTGCCACAATGATAGCATATCGTATTCTACATCAAAAAATAATTTTACATAATCTAAATTCAAAACTCTAGGAACTTCTTTTATTATTGCTTTCTGCACATTATTATAGCCAAGTTTTTCTACGTTTTTTGAAAAAAGTCTGTATTGATCGTGGCTTTTGAATCGCTTATCCCAGATTGTAGACCATAAATAATTGTCATCTTGATACGCATATTCTTGTTGTCCATTTTTTATCCATCCTATCTTGTAATCCTCAAACCTCCAATGATCTCCTAGTCCCCAGTCAACATACAAGACTCCATCTTTATTTAAGTGCTCGTAGCATCTCTCGATAAAATCCCATGGATCTTCCGCAAAATATGCACATCTTGTGCAAATTATGGTGTCATACTTTTTATCAAGCATCCACTCTGAATTTATGTTCCAGTTATCTAAACTTAAATCATATAAATCGCCATCGTAAAAGTTGTTGTTGGAAAAGCCTAGTAAAGCCGTAGTTCCTCTAGGCTTAATAGTTTTATTATAAAAACTTAAAACGTGCGGATCAGATCTACCCATTTAATATGTCCTCCATAAAACAAAACTTTATGTTTTCAGTATCTAGAAAGTTTTTAAGCTGGTTCGCTTTTTCTTTATTTAAGTAATTTTGATCCCACTCGCACGCATGGTAAACTATTTCGGTTTTGGGGAAAAGTTCTAAATTTTTTAAAGGTGGACAACAATTGTAATAAACTACATTTTTAAAATTTTTATCTTCACCTTGATAATCTAATGATCCATCTGGGTATTTATCAGAAGAAAGAGCTAGTATTTCTATACCTTGGTCTTTGCATGCTTTTATTGACTCACCTGTCATTCTCCATGCTGGAGGCCTTAGTATGTTTTTAAAATTTATATTAGTCTTGGCTATAACTTCTTTTGTTTTTGTTATTATATCAACTGTTTGTTCGTAGCTTGCGTATCTAAACTCGTCGTTGTTGCTTACATTTGGTATTCCGTGATAAAATCCATGATAACCTATATCAAAATTATTTTGATCAAGATCGCTAATTTCTTTGCAAAAATCTGGAAACTCGTTTAGGTATAGCGGCTTTTCTGTAATTTGTGACTTTGTTCGCCAATATGCAGCAGGTATAAACAAAGTAAATTTTATATCTGGATATACGTTTATTAGCTCGCGACATCTTTCCAGAACTTTAGTGGAGGACTGCGGGTGTGGTGATACGTCATCAATACTAACATTTACTAAATACATTTAAAAAACTCTATGTAGTCATCTGCTACTTCGCTTATTGATTTAATCTTAATTGATTTTCTGTAAAAGTCAATATTTATTCTTAACATTTCTAAACGTTTCAAAAAATCTTCGGTATCGTTAAATAGTAAACCTCCGTCTTTTACTAGCTCTGGATTGCCACCGCTATTCTGCGCGAATACTGGAACTCCACTAGATAATGCTTCTATAATAGAGTTGGAGCAACAATCGTCAACTGTTGCAGAAACAAATATATCTGTTTTATGTAAATGCTTTGATATTTCGCGGCTGGTTTTAGGTGGTAGACAATTTATGTTTTTGTAATTTATATCTTGAGGTTTGTTTCCTATGAATGTAAAATTATATCTATCAAAGTTTAACAAATCGTCTAGTTTTTGATAAAAACCAAAACCTTTTTTCATGTTCGGAGAAAAGCTTGTGCATAATAAGTTAGTTTTAGGGTTTAACTGTCTACGATTATAATTAAATATTTCTGGATCTGCTGCATTTGGTATAATGCAAGATTTTTCAGGTCTAAAATTGAACTTATAAAAATTTTCTTGCGCCCATTTACTTTGAAAGACTGTCCCGTTTGATATTTTGTTAAAAGATATTGCTAGATCTTGTCTCGTGTCATCTTTATGGTTGTAAAGTTTTTGTAGACCGTCCATTCTGTGAACAAATTTCTTGTCTGGGTATTTGTTTTTTATGTCGACCGTTTGTTCAATAAATTGATGGCCGTTATACAATATAACGTCTGCATCTTTCGGGTCTTCGCGGTATATGTTTTTTTCTTGAAAAGTTTTTTTTAAAATTTTTAAAAACTGGTTACCGCCTCCGTGCGGACCGTCTGATAAATCATATGATATAAATACTGTCATAAAACTTGCCGAAACATATCAAGATAATTTTTAGAAGATTCTTTAATATCTAATTTTAAAGCTGCTTCGTAGTTTATATCTTTATATTGGTATTTGTTTAATTGTATTAGGTTTTTAAAGTCTTCTGGGTTGTTAACTATACAATTTTCATGCAGCACATCTTTTGCAATTCCAACATCGGTTGATAAAATAGGAGTTTCAGTAAGGCTAGATTCTAGCACTGCTTGCGGGCCACCCTCGTGCCTAGAGGTAACTAAATAATAATCTAAACAATTATACAATTCATTAAGTTCAGTAAAATTAGCCATTTCAAAATAAGAATATGTTATGCCTGCTTTTTCTAGTCTAGATATTATGTATTGTCTGCGCCATCCGCCTAAGATAACGTGCGGCTTTACATCTAGTGATTCAACCACATCACAAAATATATCTGGACCTTTTGACAATTTTGGGGTTATAAGGTCGTGGCCCTCAGTGTCTCTTTGAAAGCTTCCAATAATAAGTTTACCTTTTGGAATTGAGTATTTATGTTTTAACTCTTGTTTGTTTGGTATATTGTACCATAAACTTTTGTTGCACCAATATGGTATGATAAACTGTTTTTTATGTTGTTTTGGAAAGTGGTTTGTGGTTTTGGTTGTTGGTGAATGATAAGCATTGACAAATTGGTCTCTTATTAAAAAATCGTGAACGTCAAATTTGTCTGGATCAATGTGGTGGACTGTTGTTACAACTTTTTTGTTGCGCAAAAACTCAATGGGAGTTTGTTTCCAAATCCAGTGAGACAAAAGCCAAATTATATCGCAAGCTGCAATATCATCAGTAACATGTTCGGGATTGTTTTCGGTAAATTCTTTTCGCATTCTGTCGCAAATCCAGTTTTCATTTGAATGATTGATGTATATCTTCATTTATTTATTTTCATAATGACTTCTCCTGCATTTTTCTCTGGAGTTCTTTCTCCAAACATATGGCCTCTAAACTCTACTAGCTTGCACTCAAAATTATATTTTTTTGATATTGTGTCAACTATGTCTTTAACTTTAAATTGATTTGGGTCGTAATCATCCCAAACTATATGTCCACCGTCTTTTACGACTTTCATACAAACTTCAAAATCATTAAGTATAATAGATTCATTGTCATGTTCACCGTCTATGAAACATACATCAAAATGATTTGTATACTCATTTATAATATCGCCATAGTCATCAACATGCTTAAATTGTATTTTTTCTTTTTCATCAAATTGTATTAAATCATATAAATCTGCATTAGAAACAAATGCTGGTTTATAATTAATTGCTTCCTGCTTCTTTTTAGTGTGTGGCACTATATCAACAGTAATCACTTTATCAACAGTATCAATCAAAGATACCGCGTAGCTTGCCGTGCCTCTTCCAGTACCTATTTCGAAAAAGTTTGTGCCTTTTACGCCCTGCACAAAAGCTTTGATAAAAAACGTTTGCTCCATTCCATAGTCAAACTCAAACTTTTGCTTATCTTTGACACGGGTTTTGGTTAGAGAGCATATGTGGCCGATTTTATCTTTATCGTCGTTTGGCGTATACTGCACCGATTCAAAAAATTCTTGTAATGTTAAGGTTTCCATTGTTTAAAAAATACTCAACTTTCTCCAGGACTTTAAGACGCCAGGTCTTACCATTACGAAATTCTTTTTTATTAATTCCATAGTTTCTTTCTTTTCTCTGTCAAGGTCACAGCCAACGCCTTTTTCTGTGTGATCAATCCATGTTTCTATTAAGACTGTTTCATTTGGCTTACAGTATTTTAGCAAAGCTTGTATTGCTGCATGAGGTTTGTCCATATGTTCTAGTACATCAATCATGTATATCAAATCAAATTTAACATCTCCGTAATCTGGAAATATATCTGGTTCTATTTCAAACTTTTTAACATTTTGATTTCTCTTTTTAAGTCTCCATTCTCCAAAATTTAAATGTTCTGATGGAACGTCGTTAATGTAAAAATTATAATTTAGCTGCTTAACATTATCTGCGAACCAAGTAGAAATTGGACATACTCCTCCGCCATATTCAAGCATGTTAATCGTAGACTTAACTTGTTTATGCTTTAAGTGCTCTAATCCTTCAAATCCTGCTCCATATGCTGGGCCATGTTCGTGATACTTGCACTGTCGAAATGATAACCAACTACCAATCTCTTTGTAAAACTCGAAAATCTGAGCAGACGTTTCTCTTGGCTTGCTTTCCCAGATGTCTTCAAACGTTTTACCAGAAACTGGTTCGCACGTTGGTGAGCCTGGTAGGTCTGGCTTTCTTCCCGTTTTTCTTGTTCCGAGTGCGTCCGCCTGTTCAGGCGTTACTTTATAATATTCGCAGAGATCGTCGTACCAATTCATGAATTTAAAATAGAGTTTAGTTTGTTTATAAACACTGATGCATACCAATCTTGAGTATATTTATTCATTAATAAATAACCTCGTTGTGTGATTTTTTTAAGCTCTTCTTCGTTGTCTAGGTAGTGTTTAAGTTTATTTATGATAGTGTTATTGTCATCTTCTACATTTATTTCAATGACAAATTTTTCAAAAGCTCCTTGCTCTTCGTTTGGTATGTCTGCGGCGATTGCCGTGTTGCAAGCTGGTATTTCAACGTATTTTCCAAATCTACTTTTTGGCATGCCAGAACAAGTAACACATATTTTTGCAGAGTTGATAGCTTTTGCAAAATCTACAGCGTATCTGTTTTCATGGGCATCTCCTAAAACATAGCCAGGATGTTGGTATACTCCAACTTTATAATCGTCGGACATTTCCATAAGAACTTCCAACATCTTTTGTCGTAATGGATAATGTGGGCCAAACTTTGTTGTTACATGTATAGCGCCAACTAAAAGTATATCATGAGTTTTGGGTAACTTATAATCTTTAAAAATAGTTCTTTCTGCGCAATGCGGAATGTTTATGAAGGTTACTGGTTTGTGGAATTTTCTATCTTTCCAATCTTCCCAATCATTTTTGTGATGACAAACTACAATATCAGATGACGACTCATTAATTTCTTTCGATGTCCACTCATCGTCGTACATTTCGTTGTATCTGATACATTTTGTGTATTTTGAGTCTGCAAAGCCATTTATTTCCAATGGTTTATATCCAACAATAACGTCTGGTGTAAAATTGTTATTAGCTAAATTTTCATCTACTGTTTTGCTATTATCAAAATTTTCCCAGTTTGGGCCTGTCCACAAAAAGTTATCTTTACCAGAAAGTTTTTCGATAGCTTCCATAGAATGAAAGCGCACTCTTGACATTTTCTTTAAATAATGTTCTTTGTCACATATATAAGCTATTTTCATAAATATTTTGCCTTTAGTTTTTCGAACAAACAGTTTTCATCATAAGTTTTATTTTTGTTAAAATTGTATCTTCTCCACATTTCATTCCATAAGTGAACAGTATAACTTTCAGATAAATCAACATTGCCAAAAGCTTCATCGAAGAACATGCCCACTTGCTCAAACCCTATTGGGTTAAAAAACTTCCAATGTTTTACTTTGTCTTGTAAATTTAAGTGGTTTACGCCCTTGCCTACTAGTCTAGGCCCAACAGTTCCCCATTCTAAAGTATCTTTGTTTTGTTGTAAGCAAAAGTTGTAGCAAAATTTTGAAAATTCACTTTGTGGTGGAGTTTTAATTATACCAGAAGTGATGTGGGTTTCACCAGAAATAGTAGCTTCGCTTGCAAACACATAATCATCTTTTATGTCTATATGTTTAAGGCATACGATATCTGTGTCAGTCCACCAGTTACCTTTGATTTCTAATAGCTTATATCTGAAATAATTAGAGAATGCAGAATAACTGCCTTTGCCTAAACCTACGTTATATGCGAATATTTCCTCTTCTGGAAGTATTTCTTTAGCATCTTTAACGTTACAGTTTTCTGGAATGTTGTCTATTTCGTTATAAGCATACAAGTCGAACTCGTGACCATTCTTTATGTACGAGTTTATGCAAAGCTTTTCTACGTTAGAAAGCGTATTACCTATCCATAAACTTTGTATTTTTTCACTCATTTAACCAATTAATAGTATCTGTGAACAATTGGTCTTCATTCATCGACCATCTTGTGTCAGAAAGTTGTCCTCCATGAGCGTCAGATAGCCTTTCCCAGTTGTCTTCTAGTATTTCATTTTTATAGTGTCGCTCTAAGCCCATCCTTAGTACATCGGCCGCTTCTGCTGGAAATCCAGAATTATAAAGTGCTGCGGCAAATTGAACAATTACTTCTGGAGGAAAATCTAAATCCATAGATTTTACCCATTCTTGCGTTCGTTCGTTTTGTCGTCTTCTAGCAAACCTTCCAAGATTTGTATAAGTTGGATCATCATGAAAAGCAACAGAGTCATGATTATGCATAATCCTAAAACCAGAATCTCGACACCTTTTTGCAAACCAGGTATCTTCGTTATGTTTTCCTTCTGCATAGTCTTTTAAATTACTCATATTGTAAATTTCTGATGAGTCGTATTTTATTTTTTCAAATACATGTTTTTTCATTAACCAAGAACAACCTCCCGACATGTAAAGGTGGTCATCTTCTTCATCAGCTTCTAAAGTTACATGGCCGTTTTTAGGGCTTTGGTAGCAAGCATGGTCCCAATACCTTCCGCCATCAGGAACTCTTATTTGACAAGTTAATATATCATATTCTTTGTTAAATTTTAATAAATTTTTATACCAAGTTTTTGTTAGCAATAAGTCATCGTCTAGTATAACAATATTCTCAAACTGAGCTTTTTCGCAGCCAAGATTTCTCATAACGCCTAATTCACCTTTTTTAGCAGCTTCTATGGCTGGTATTTTTGTTGCAAGATCAAATACTACCTTTCTTGTGTCTAAATGTTTACCCAAGGGCTCAGTATTTCCTACGATCAGTATTTCATAATTAGGTATTTTTTGTAAAAAAATACTTTTTACTAATCTGGTTAAGTGGCTTATCTTTGTCCCACCAGTGATTATAACGAAACTAATGTTCATCTTTTTATGATAGAAGTCCTACTGTAATTCTTTGTTCTTTTTCTGCAAATATACTGATTATTTTGCAACCTTTCTAGGCTTCTTTTTATAGTAACGTGATTTACATTTAATTCAACCGCCATTTTCTTGACAGGCATGTATATGGCTGGTTTTTGGCCAACCTTTGAAACAAGATAAGAATAAACCTTTATATCACAATCTTTTAGCTTGCCAGAAACAATATCTGGAACCATATCTCCAGGAACTTTAATAAAATAACTCACGGGGCAAATTGTAAGATAATTGTTTTCACTTGTCAAGTAAAACTTTTATGATACCTACTACGGTGCAAAAAAGAGACGTGCATTAATATTAGATTAATAATATTATTAGAAGTTATTTTATATTATTTGATTATACAATATATACCCATATGGTATTATATATACCAATAAATCAAATATTTTACTTGAATATATTATTTGATTGTAGTATAATTCATTTTATGATTTTTCCGCAGATTATAGGAATTTCAGGTTATGCTAGAGTAGGAAAGGATTCTTTTGGTAAGATGTTGTCTCAAGAATTATCCGTGGAATACAACAAATATAGCAAAAGATTATCTTTAGCTTATGAGTTAAAAAAGGATTTGGATACATTTTTACTAAAAAAGTTTAATATTTCTGCTTTTACCGAAAACTCGGAAGAGAAAAAATTTATAAGACCATTATTGATTTGCTATGGAACAAGTTTAATGAGAAAAAAAGATCCAGACTGCTGGATCAATAAATTACAAAAAACTATTGACATTAACAATTCTTCTGGTATAATATCCCTCGTCTGCGACATAAGGTTTGAAAACGAAGCGGACTGGATTCATAGAAATAATGGAATTTTGATAAACTTAGAAAGATCTGGCACAGAACCTGCTGATGAAAATGAAAAGTTTAATAGCCCTATCTTGAAATCAAAGAGTGATCTAAATATAGACTGGGAACATGTAGAAAACTTACATTCGCTTAAACCAAAGGTAAAACAAATCTTAAAAACAATTTTAAAATGAGTGTTAAAATAGACGACGTAGAACTAGTAGAAAACATCAAAAACGAAAAAGATGTTGATGATTGCCTACAAGAGTTGATAGAAAGACATACAGGTATTTATCTGGATATTGTTAACAAATACACTCAGCATACAAATACATCGAATAAGCTTGACTTGATAGATGAAAAAGACTATAATATCTACCAGACAGCTTTGAAATATAAAAGCGACAAAGGCACAAAGTTTCCAACATTTTTAGGCAATGAAACAAAATGGATTTGCCTAAATAAGCAAAATAAAATTAAAAAAGAAAAGAAAGTAGCTTTTGATGATATATCTGAAATTGATTTGGCTCAAGAAGATGACGGCAACAAAGAAAAGCTTGAAGTTTTTAAGAAAACAATAGAACTTGCAAAGCAACATCAAGACAAGAGAGTTGAAAAAATATTTGAAATGCGATATATTATCGGAGAAAAAAACAAGGTTATGCCTTGGAAAAAGATAAGTAAAGAGTTAAACATGAGTATACAAGGTTGTATCAACATACACAACTCTGCAATAGAAGAATTTAAACTAGAACTAAAGGACAATAATTATGTATAATAAGTATATATGTGTAGGGAATCTCACGCGAGATCCAGAAACAAGACCAGTGAATGATAGTGACTCAGTTACTAATCTAGCGGTTGCAGTCAATAACCCGCTCAACAAGGACGAAGTATTTTATGCCGATGTTCAAGCGTGGGGTAAGGTTGGCGAAAACTGCGCGAAGTACCTCACTAAAGGCAAACGCGTATTAGTAGAAGGTCGTCTCAAGACCAACTCGTGGACTTCAAAAGAAGGTGAAAATAGAAATCGCACCTATGTGGTGGCAAACTCAGTTCAGTTTCTTAGTCCAGTAAATGAAGGCGGAATGCCCGAAGTAGGAACAAAGAAAACTGCGGCTCAAAAAAAGGCTGAAAAGCCCGCTCAAGAGGAAACCTTTTCCGATAAGGAAATGTCTGAAGAGTTCGACACTGTACCATTCTGATGAAATTAGTCGTTGATGTGCCATTAAACTCTTTGAGTTTTGGGAATGTTTCCTTAAACTTGTTAAGAGAAATGTATAAAAAGGAAATAGACGTAGCTTTGTTTCCTACTGGAGGTCAAGTAGATATTGAAGCTTTTGATAAGTTAGATAAAAAGTTTGTAGATTGGCTACAAAAATCTATTGATACAAGATTCGAGAAACTTGACAAAGAAACTCCAACTCTAAAACTTTGGCACATCAACGGCGCTGAAAACAGAATTACTCCTAGACAGTATTTATTTACTTTCTATGAGCTCGACGCTCCGACGGAAACAGAAAAGACAATCGTAAAATTACAAAATAAAACTATTTTTAGTAGTACATATTCTAAAAAGTGTTTTAAGTTGTTTGACTGCGATAATGTTGATTCTGTTCCGTTGGGCTTCGATACAGATTTTCATAAAACAAATAAAAAATACCTAGAAGGCAAAATACATTTTGGTCTTATTGGTAAATTTGAAAAACGCAAGCACACAAGAGAGATTATTCAAGCTTGGGCCAAAAAATATGGCAATAACTATAAATATCAGTTATCTTGCGCAGTTGTTAATCCATTTATGAAGGGTGAACAAATGCAGCAAGTATTAGATCAAACTCTTAACGGCCAAAGATACGGTAATATAAACTTTATTCCGTACCTTAAAACAAATTCAGAAGTAAATGATCTTATCAACTCAATTCAAATTGACCTTGGAGGCATGAGTGGTGCAGAAGGCTGGAATCTCCCTAGCTTTAATGCAACAGCTTTAGGCAAGTGGAGTGTTGTACTAAACGCATCCTCTCATAAAGATTGGGCGACAGAAAACAACTGCGTATTGGTTCAACCAAATGGTAAAGAAATCGCCGCTGACGGAGTATTCTTTAATCAAGGTGGACCTTTTAACCAAGGCAATATTTATACTTTTGATCAAGATGAATTTGTAGCAGCTATGGAAACAGCCGAATCTAAAGCTGATGTCGTAAACGAAGAAGGCTTAAAACTACAAAAAGAATTTACATACGAAAAAACTCTAAACAAAATACTAGAAGTGATACAAAATGACACACCCTAAAATGCGACATACTGTCACAGTGTCACACTTTGAGACAAAAATTACCAATAAAATGCACAAAATACAAGTTGGCACGCTTCTTGCTAAAGTATAATGTATGAGTACATTAATTAAACACTTAAACCCAATTAGAGACATGTTTTTAATCGACAATAAAGAATACGATCCATTTAGTGATTTTTTCACTACTTTTAGTAAAGCTCTAGACACTGAGCATAGAGTGGCCAACTTTAAAGATGACGGTGACGTTTATACCGCCACTATAGAGTTGCCTGGATACAAAAAGGGAGAAGTAAACATTGAAATTGAAGACAACGTTCTAAAGGTTGTGGCGGAAAAAGAAGGCAAAAACAACTACGAAAACAGATTTTCTGTTAAAAATGACGTTGATATCAAATCAATTACTGCTTCTTTAGAATATGGAGTTTTAACAATCGTATTTCCTAAAAAAGAAGTTACTAAACCTAGAAAAATTAAGGTTCAGTGACTATAATTTAGTGTAATTTAATATTATGAAAAGACTATATATCTTATCTATCATGGCTATTATGTTAGTGTCAACTAATTCTGTGCAGGCAGGTTGGTTTGGTGCTGACTGGAAGCCCGTACCAACTGTAAAAGCTTTCTGGCAAGAAGTTAAATGGCCCATGCCATCTCTTTGCTTAGGCGCAAAAGCAGGAACAACGCCAGATGCAAAGCTTACTACCAAAGGCGCTAGCCTAAAGTTACCTTATTTTTCAGTCGATCTACCTTTTCCTTCTGTAACACTAGGAACAAAGGAAAAGAGATTCACGATTGGCCCTAACGGTTCTAGTAAGAAAGACAAAAAGTAAAAAAGGTATAAGGTTAAACGCTATCCCGCATGCTTAAATAGAGTGTGCGGGTTTTTTTATAATGACTGAAAAAGAAATATACGATAAAATTTTACAAATCAATAAAAACTTTGATTTTGTAGCTTCTTGTATTAAATTCTATAAACAAGAGTTTGAAAATTTAGAGGATGAACTAGCATACTGCGGCAAATATTCTTGGCTACCCGATCACAAAGAAAAGGTAAAAGAAATACTTCACAAAATGAAAGAAATAGTAAGACGAACAGAACTTGAAGAAAAATACTTTGACGTACTTGAAAAACAGCTTGATGAAATAGAAGATAATTTGTGAATAAAACCAAAGTAATATTTTGTTTACCAGGTCGAACTTTTTCTGATAATTTTCTTAAAAGTTGGACAGATTTACTTGTTGAATTACCTAAACACAATATACAATGGGGATTTTCACAAAAATACCACGTTAACAGATACTTTGTTTGCAACGCCTGTCTCGGAG
>LUMU01000205.1_pt3 | contig 22611 bp, 22 predicted proteins | sample 729751 | NCBI WGS metagenome assembly LUMU01 (sample SAMN03860300, study PRJNA289734) | marine metagenome | biome: seawater column; feature: ocean; material: water; isolation source: Red Sea water column Station 192 - depth 100m | place: Saudi Arabia: Red Sea | collected 2011-10-15 | depth 100 m
ACCGTGGGCCAGCACCCGCGGCCCTCCGGCGTGCGTGGGGCCGGACGGGGCCCCGTGCGGCGTCGTGGTCCCGGACGCTGGTCCGAGCAACGGCGTGGTCATGCGGCCCTCCAGGGTGCTCCTCGCGGGGGCGGACCTGGCGGCCTCCCCGGAGCACCGACCCTAGGTCCGCCGGGCGTGCCCGGCGCCGGGTGAGAGGGCTCGCCGACATGGCCCGATCGGGCCAGGGCACGACGCCTCGCGGTCGTCTGGACCGGGGGGCCGGGCGGGCCCCGACCGGGGTGTCAGCGGGCCAGGCTGCGCGAGCCCTGCGAGGAGTAGCGACGGCTCGGGTTGGAGCCGATCGTCTCCTTGCTCGCCGACTTCTTGGCAGGCTTCTTCGCCGGAGCCTTCTTCGCCGGAGCCTTCTTCGCCGGAGCCTTCTTCGCAGGCGTCTTCTCGGCAGGCGTCTTCTTTGCAGCCGGCTTCTTGGCCGGAGCCTTCTTGGCAGCCGCCTTCTTCGCCGGGGCCTGCGCGGGCTCCGCGTCGGTCGACCACTGGTCGAGCCACTCGTCGAGCACCGCCCAGGTCGTGCCGCGGGCGGCCCGGCCGGTCAGCATGCCGAGGTGGCCGCCGGGCACGATCTCGAAGCGCACCTCGGGCGACCCCTTGAGCAGCGGGGTGACGGCCCGGACGGCCTGCACCGGGGCGATCCCGTCGGTGGAGCCGGCGAAGACCAGCACCGGCACGTCGATCGCGCCGATGTCGATGGTGCGGTCCTCGAGCTCGAAGGTGCCGCCCTTGAGCGCGTTGGCCTTCACGAACCGGTGGTAGAGCTGCCCGAAGGTGCGGCCGGGGTAGGCGATCATGTTGGCGGTGAACCGGTCGACCGCCTCGACCTGGGCGAGGAAGTCGGCGTCGTCGAGGTGGGTGGCCAGGGCGATCGGCTTGGTCACCAGCTTCTGGAACGACGAGAGCTGGAAGGCCCACTTCACCAGCGGCTTCGGCGCCCCACCCAGCATCTGGTAGCCGCGCGTGATCGCGCCGCGGCCGCCACCCAGGGTCAGCCCCATGTTGAGCAGCGGACGCAGCGGCGCCACCAGGGGCACCAGGGAGACGTCGAACGGCGAGCCCACGACCGTGAGCGAGGCGATCGGCAGGTCCGTGCCGTCGGCGGTGGCCAGCAGGCTGAAGATGCCGCCGAGGCTCCAGCCGACGACGTGCACCGGACGGCCGCCGGCGTGCGCGGAGACCTCGCGGATCGCGGTCGGGACGACCTCCTCGATCCAGTGCTCCATGCCGAGGTTGCGGTTCTTGAACGACACCTCGCCGTACTCCACGAGGTACGTCGGTCGCCCGCTCGTCACCAGGTGCTCGACCACCGAGCAGCCGCGACGCAGGTCGTAGCAGATCGAGGGGGCCGCCAGCGGCGTCACGAGGAGGACGGGGTCGCCCTCCACCTGGGCCGAGGCGGCGGGCCGGTAGTGGTAGACCTCGCGCAGCTCGTCGGCCGCCCCGGCGAACTCCGAGAGCACCAGGGCGCCGTCGTCCTCGTAGCGGCAGGCGACGTACTCCTTCGCGACGAGGTTCATGCGCCCGGACGTCCTTGGCGTGCCCGCCGCCCACGTCGGACAGCTCGGTCATGAACGAGGCCGCCCACGCCTTCACGTCGTGCTGAGTGACCTGCTTGCGCATCGCCTTCATCCGTCGCGTGACCTCCTTGTCGTCGGCCTGGTAGGCCTCGAGGAGGGCGGACTTCATGCCGTTGATGTCGTAGGGGTTGACCAGCCACGCCTGGCGCAGCTCGTCGGCCGCCCCGGCGAACTCCGAGAGCACCAGGGCGCCGTCGTCCTCGTAGCGGCAGGCGACGTACTCCTTCGCGACGAGGTTCATGCCGTCGCGGTAGGGGGTGACGACCATGACGTCGGCGGCGCGGTACATCGCCGCCATCTCCTCGCGGGGGTAGGAGGAGTGGAGGTAGTGGACCGCGGGGCGGCCGATGCGGCCGTGGTCGCCGTTGATGCGTCCGATCAGGCGCTCGATCTCGTCGCGCAGGATGCGGTACTGCTCGACCTGCTCGCGACTGGGCACTGCGACCTGGATGAACACCGCGTCCTCGACGTCGATGTGGCCCTCGCCCATCAGCTCGGCGAAGGCGCGCAGCCGCGCGTAGATGCCCTTGGTGTAGTCGAGCCGGTCGACCCCCAGGAACACCTTGCGCGGTCGGCCCAGGGCCTCGCGGATCTCCGCCGAGCGGAAGCGCACCGCGTCCGAGCGCGCCATCTCCTCGAAGCCCGCGGCGTCGATCGAGATCGGGAACGGGGCGGCGCGCACGGTGCGCCCGTCGGGGAGGTAGACGAGGTCGCGGTGGGTCTTGTGGCCCACCCGCTGGCGGACCAGACGCACGAAGTTCTGCGCGGCGCCGGGCAGCTGGAAGCCGACCAGGTCGGCGCCCAGCAGACCCTCGAGGATCTGGCGGCGCCAGGGCAGCTGCTGGAACAGCTCGGCAGGGGGGAAGGGGATGTGCAGGTAGAAGCCGATGCGCAGGTCCGGGCGCAGCGTCCGCAGCATCTGCGGCACCAGCTGCAGCTGGTAGTCGTGCACCCACACGGTCGCGCCCTCGGCGGCCAGCGACGCGGCCTTCTCGGCGAACCGCTCGTTGACCCGGACGTAGGAGTCCCACCACTCGCGGTGGAACTCCGGCTTGGCGACCAGGTCGTGGTAGAGCGGCCACAGGGTGCCGTTGGAGAAGCCCTCGTAGAACTCCTCGATGTCCTGGGCCGACATCGACATCGGCGCCAGCTCCATGCCGTCGCTCTCGAAGGGCTCGAGCTCGGGGTCGGTGCCGCCGGGCCAGCCGATCCACACGCCGTGGTTGGCGCGCATCACCGGCTCGATGGCGGTCACGAGCCCGCCGGGGGAGGTCCGCCAGCCCTTGGTGCCGTCGGCCAGCTCGACCCGGTCCACCGGCAGGCGGTTGGCAACGATCACGAGGTCGTAGGACACGCCACCCACCCTAGTGATCGGCGCCAGCCCCTCATCGGGGTGAGGTCGCTCCCTGAGCGGCTCCCGGTGTCGGGCCTCCCGCCCTCGGGCCCCGTCGTCCGGCCCCGTCGTCCGGCCCCGTCGTCCGGCCCCGTCGTCGGGCCCCGTCGTCGGGCCCCGTCGTCGGGCCCCGTCGTCCGGCCCCGTCGTCCGGCCCTCAGTCGTCGGCGGGGTAGGTGACGCCGAGCTGGCGGCGTACGTCGTCGAGCTGGCGCATGATCGCGAGCGTCTGGTCGTGGGGGACCAGGGAGCTCTCGCGCAGGCCGGCGCGCACGCAACGGTCGACCTCGGCGATCTCGTGGGCGTAGCCGCGGCCGAGGACGGGCTCGCGGCCGAGGACCTCGACCGGCTCGGCCTGCCCGCTGACGTCGTTGGTCGAGCCGGGGTCGAAGGGGTGGAAGACCGCCTTGTCGGGGTGGTGGAACTGTCCGTGCAGCTCGACGCGGCCGGTGTCGGTGGCGATCGCGGCCGAGCGGTCCGACCAGCTGGTCATCGAGGCGCTCATGGTGGCCAGGGCGCCGCCGGGGTAGCGGCCGGTGAGCGCGACGTCGAGGTCGATGCCGCTCTCGGACAGGGAGGCGGTCGCGGTCAGCTGCTCGGGTGCGCCGAGCATGAGGTGGGCGAAGGTGAGGGGGTAGATCCCCATGTCCAGCAGGGCGCTGGCGCCCAGCGCGGGGTCGAGGAGGCGGTCGTCGGGGCCGGCGGAGACCACGAAGCCGAGCTCGGCACGCAGCTGGCGCGGGGTGCCGAAGTCGCCGGCGTGCAGGCGCTCGCGCAGCTCGCGGACCACCGGGTGGCACGCGCTCCACATCGCCTCCATGAGGAAGACGTCGTGCTCGCGGGCCAGCCGCACCATCTCCTCCGCGTCGCGGGCGTTGAGGGTCAGCGGCTTCTCGCACATCACGTGCTTGCCGGCCTCGATCGCCATCCGGGCGTGCTCGAGGTGCAGGGCGTGGGGGGAGGCGACGTAGACGACCTCGACGTCGGGGTCGGCGACCAGGTCGGCGTACGACGCGTGGGCGCGGGCACCGGGCGCGTGCTCGGCCACGAAGGCCTCGGCCGACTCCAGGCGGCGCGCGCCGACGGCGACCAGGCGCGCGGACGGGACCAGGGCGAGGTCGGCGGCCACGGAGCGTGCGATCTTGCCGGTGGCCAGGAAGCCCCAGCGGACGGGCTCTCCGGCGGGGGTGGGATCGCCGGTGCCGGGCTCGTCGGTGCTGGGCTCGTGGGCGGGGTCCGAGGAGGTCACCGGCCCACCCTACGAACCGCCCCGGGCGCCGGGCCCCACCCGCGCGGACTTGCCAGCGACGCGGCCGACGGGCTAATGACATCCGTGTAGTTCCGTGCACTACAGTGGGCCCGGACCACCAGACCACACGTGCGGAGAGATCGCCATGGAGCCACAGGCCCACGCCAGCCTCGAGACGCCGACCGGCGCCGACGCGCTGTCGGAGCGGGACCGGGACATCCTGGAGTTCGAGCGTCAGTGGTGGAAGTACGCCGGCGCCAAAGAGACCGCGGTCCGCGAGAAGTTCGACATGAGCTCCACGCGCTACTACCAGGTCCTCAACGCGCTCATCGACCGTCCCGAGGCGCTCGAGGCCGACCCGCTGCTGGTGCGTCGCCTGCGCCGGCTGCGCGCCGCCCGTCAGCGCCAGCGCTCCGCGCGCCGTCTCGGCTTCGAGGTCTGAGGTGCGCGTGCGCGACCAGCGCGGGGTGGTCCTGCCCTCGCCGCTGGTGATGCTCTCGGTCATCGCGGTCGCCATGGCCGCGATCGCCTTCGTCGCCACCCGCGGCGGGGAGCCCACCGAGCGCGAGATCACCCCGGCCTGGCGAGCTGGGCTGACGCCCGACCGCCGACCCCGACTCCGGGCGGGTCGCCGGCGGCGTACCCGTTCACGTGGGTTTCGGCTCACATCCACCGCCGGGTGGAGCGCCCCCATGGTGGACTAGGGGGCATGGACTTCACCTCCGGGCAGGGTGAGCAGCGCTATGAAGCGTTCGTGCGCGCCGCCGCGAGCAGCGTCGTCGGGCTCGACTTCGACGGCACGCTGTCGCCGATCGTCGACGACCCGGAGCAGGCGCACATCCACCCCGACGCCCGCGACGTGCTGGTCGCGCTGGCCGCCGAGGTGCGTGCCGTCGCCGTGATCACCGGTCGACCGGCGCGGCAGGCGCTCGACCTCGGCGGGCTGGAGGAGGTCGGCGCCGCTGTGGGGGAGGCGGGCAGCGAGCTCTACCTCTTCGGGCAGTACGGCAACGAGCGCTGGTCCTCCTCGCGGCGTCGTATCGTCTCCCCGCGCCCGCCCAGGGGGCTGGCGACCTTCGAGCGTGAGCTGCCCCGGCTGCTGCGCAGCCATGACGCCGGTGAGGCCTTCATCGAGGACAAGGGGCTCGCCGTCGCCGTGCACACGCGACGCCTTCCCGACCCCGAGCGTGCCTTCGAGGCGCTGCTCCCGGCGCTGCGCGAGCTCGCCGGGCGGCACGACCTGATCGTGGAGCCCGGGCGGCACGTCGTGGAGATCCGCTCCTCCGGCATGCACAAGGGCGTCGCAGTGCGGACCCTGGCCGACGAGCTCGACGCCGGTGGCTTCCTCTTCGCCGGCGACGACCTCGGCGACGTGGAGGCCTTCGAGGCGCTGGGCGAGCTGCAGGAGTCGGGGCTGCCCACCCTGCGGGTGTGCTCGGCGTCTCGCGAGCAGTCCGCCCTGGTCCCGATGTCTGACGTCGTGGTCAAGGGCCCCGACGGCGTGCTGCAGCTGCTCGCCCAGCTGACCGCGGACGCCCGCGACCTGCGCTCCTGACTCCCCGGGTGCCGGAGTGCTGCGCGCAGGGGGCTCTCCTGCGTCGGGGAAGGTCTGACTGATGTCAGTCCAACCTTCGCGATGGCGGTCGAACCTTCGACCGCGACGTGCAAGGCCTGACCGACATCAGTCAGACCTCGCAGGCTCGCGGCCCACCACATGTCCCACATCCCGAGACGACGGTCCGCATTCCGGACCCCGATTCGCGATCGGCCGGAACCCGCCCGTACAGTTCTGATCAGCTCATCGAGAGGGACTGAGGGAACGGCCCGTCGAAGTCCCGGCAACCGCCACGAGCCTCCGCGCCGGCACCCGCTGGTCGTGCGTTCGTGGAAACGGTGCTAATTCCGGCCCGGCGCGAGAGACGCGGTGGGGAAGATGAGGAGGAGGACTCAGTGAGCGCTGCGACCATCCCCCAGCCCGACACCAGCGCGACCGAGGCGACCAGCCCGGCGGAGTCGACGAACCAGACCGGCCTGCGCGAGGGTGCCTTCGGCAACGCGCGCTGTCTCTCGTGTCGCGAGTGCGGCCACGAGGTCGAGCTCGGCCCGCACTACGCCTGTCCGGAGTGCTTCGGCCCCCTCGAGGTGGCCTACGACTTCCCGACGGTGACCCGCGAGGAGATCGAGGCCGGCCCGCGCAACATCTGGCGCTACAAGGCGCTGCTGCCGGTGCCGACCGACATCGAGCAGAGCCCCAACACCGAGCCCGGCTTCACCCGTCTGCTCGAGGCCCGCAACCTCGGTCGGGAGCTCGGCCTGGAGAAGCTCTGGGTCAAGGACGACTCCACCAACCCCACCAACTCCTTCAAGGACCGGGTCGTGGCCTGTGCGCTGAGCGCCGCCACCGAGCTGCACGCCAAGGTCTTCGCCTGCCCCTCGACCGGCAACCTCGCCAACGCCGTGGCCGCTGCCGGTGCCCGTGCCGGGATCAAGACCGTGGTCTTCATCCCCAGCAACCTCGAGAAGCCCAAGCAGGTCAACTCCGCGGTCTACACCGACCGTCTCGTCGCCGTCGACGGCAACTACGACGACGTCAACAAGCTCGCCTCGGAGATCGCGGGCGAGGAGGACGGCTGGGCGTTCGTGAACGTCAACGTCCGCCCCTTCTACGCCGAGGGCTCCAAGACCCTGGGCTACGAGATCGCCGAGCAGCTCGGCTGGCGGCTGCCCGACCAGGTGGTCATCCCGGTCGCCTCCGGCTCGCAGCTGACCAAGGTGCACAAGGCCTTCCAGGAGCTGGTGAAGCTCGGCCTCGTCGAGGACAAGCCGGTCAAGATCTTCGGCGCCCAGGCCACCGGCTGCTCGCCGGTCTCCTCGGCCTACAAGTCCGGCACCGACGCCATCCGCCCGGTCAAGCCCGACACCATCGCCAAGTCGCTGGCCATCGGCAACCCCGCCGACGGCATCTACGTCCTCGACATCTGCCGCGAGACCGGCGGCGCGGTCGAGGACATCACCGACGACGAGGTCCGTGAGGGCATCCTGCTCCTCGCCCGCACCGAGGGCATCTTCACCGAGACCGCCGGCGGCACCACCGTCGGCGTGCTGAAGAAGCTCGTCGAGACCGGCCAGCTCGACACCTCGCTGGAGACCGTCGTCATCAACACCGGCATGGGCCTGAAGACCCTCGACGCCGTGGCCGACGAGGTCGGCCCCGCGGCGACCATCAAGCCGACGTACGCCGCGTTCTCCGACGCCGGCCTCGTCTGACCCCCCACCTCCCAGGAGTCCCGAAGTGAGCGTGTCCGTCCGCGTCCCCACCATCCTGCGCACCTACACCGGGGGTGAGTCCGAGGTCAGCGCCACCGGCGCGACCCTCGCGGAGGTCATCGACGACCTGGACGCCTCCTACCCCGGGATCAAGGCGCGCATCCTCGACGACAACGGCGCGCTGCGCCGCTTCGTGAACGTCTACGTCGGGGACGAGGACGTCCGCTTCCTCGCGCCGGTCCTGCCCCGCAGCAAGGTCGTCGGCATCGGCCGCAACTACGCCAAGCACGCGGCCGAGCTCGGCAACGACGTGCCCAGCGAGCCGCTGATGTTCCTCAAGCCCAACACCTCGGTGGTCGGCCCGGGCGACCCGGTCTTCCACCCGCGCCAGACCCAGGACCTGCAGTACGAGGGCGAGCTGGCCGTGGTCATCGGCCGGATCTGCCGCGACGTCCCGCCCGAGAAGGCCACCGACGTCATCCACGGCTACACCATCGCCAACGACGTCACCGCGCGCGACCTGCAGCGCAGCGACGACCAGTGGACGCGGGCCAAGGGCTTCGACTCCTTCTGCCCGCTGGGCCCCTGGGTCGAGACCGACCTCGACCCGCAGGCCTTCGCCGACGGCGTGCGCGTGCGCACCTACCTCAACGGCGACGTCGTCCAGGACGGCTCGACCGCCGACATGATCTTCGACGTCCCCACCCTCGTCGCCCACGTCAGCAGCGTGATGACCCTGCTGCCGGGCGACGTCATCCTCACCGGCACCCCCGAGGGCGTCGGCCGCATGCACGTCGGCGACGAGGTCGAGGTCGCCATCGACGGCCTCGGCGCGCTGACCAACACGATCAAGGAGCGCTGAACCCCGTGTCCGAGAGCACCACCCAGGGTCCCGCCACGCCCGACACGCCTGTGCGCGTCCGGATGGCCCCGTCGCCGACCGGGTCCCCGCACGTCGGACTGGTCCGCACCGCCCTGTTCAACTACGCCTTCGCCAAGCACGCCGAGCTGACCGGTCGCGGCGGCACGTTCGTGCTGCGCATCGAGGACACCGACAAGGAGCGCTCGACCGAGGAGTCCTACACCGCGATCCTCGAGCTCTTCCGCTGGCTCGGCCTGACCTGGGACGAGGGCGTCGAGGTCGGTGGCTCCTACGGCCCCTACCGCCAGTCCGAGCGGGGCGACCTCTACCGCGACGTGCTCGGCAAGCTGCGGGAGTCGTCGTACACCTACGACTGCTACTGCCGCAACGACGAGGTGGAGGCGCGCCGCAAGGAGTCCGGCTCCAAGGTGATGGGGTACGACGGCTTCTGCCGCGAGCTCTCGCCCGAGCAGCGCGACGCGTTCGTGGCCGAGGGCCGCGAGCCGCTGGTGCGCTTCCGGATGCCCGACGGCTCGATCACCTGGGACGACCTGGTCCGCGGCGAGGTGACCTTCGAGACGCAGTTCGTCCCCGACTTCGCGCTGTGCCGCGCCAACGGCGACCCGCTCTACACGCTCACCGCTCCCGTGGACGACGCGACCATGCGCATCACCCACGTGCTGCGCGGCGAGGACCTGCTCTCCTCGACCCCCCGCCAGATCGCGCTGTTCGAGGCGATGAGGGCGATCGGCGTCGCCGAGGCCACCCCGCTCTACGGCCACCTGCCCTACGTCATGGGGGAGGGCAACAAGAAGCTCTCCAAGCGCGACCCGCAGGCGCACGCGCTGGCCTACCGCGACCAGGGCTTCCTGCCCGAGGGCCTGCTCAACTACGTGGCGCTGCTGGGCTGGGCGATCGCGGCCGACCGTGACGTGTTCACGCTCGAGGAGATGGTCGAGGCCTTCGACATCGCCGACGTCAACGCCAACCCGGCGCGATTCGACCTGAAGAAGGCCGAGGCCATCAACACCGCCCACCTGCGGATGCTGCCGGTCGAGGAGATCACCCACCGCGCGCTGCCGTTCCTCAAGGCCGCCGGCGTGGTCGGAGACCCGGTGCGTGACGCCGACGCCCAGCTGCTGGAGCTGGCGATGCCGCTGGTCGCCGAGCGGGTCAACAAGCTCGCCGAGGTCGCCGACATGCTGGGGTTCCTCTTCGTGGACGAGGCCGACTTCACCCGCGACGAGGCCGACGTCGCCAAGCTGCTCGACGAGACCGGCCGCGGCGTGGTCAAGGCCGCGCACGACGCCGTCGCGGCGCTCGACACCTGGTCCACCCAGGCGATCCAGGACGCCCTGCAGGCGACGCTGGTCGACGAGATGGGCCTCAAGCCCCGGGTCGCCTACGGCCCCGTCCGTGTCGCGGTCACCGGCCGCCGCGTGAGCCCGCCGCTGTTCGAGTCGATGGAGCTGCTGGGGCGCGAGCGGTCGCTGGCCCGCCTGGCCTCCGCGCTCTGATCCGGGAGCCACCCGTGCTGGCCTACCACCGCCTGCTCACCGCCGGCCGCCCGTCGCGCTGGTGGGTGCTGCTGGGCGTCGTCATGGTCGGGGTGATCTTCCTGGTCGCCCAGACCGCGGCGGCCGGGGTGATCGCCGCCGGGCTGATCCTCGGCGGCCTGCCGCCGGACGTGGCACTGGACCGGCTCTCCGGCACCGACGAGATCACCCCGTCGTTCCTGGCACTGGTCAACATCGGCTGGGCCGCGGCGATCCCGGCGGTGGTGCTGGCCGTGTGGCTCGTGCACGGGCTGCACCCCGGCTGGGCCGCCTCCGTCGTACGCCGGGTGCGGTGGGGGTGGCTGGCGACCTGCCTCGGGCTCTCCGTGGTGGCGCTGGTCGCGACCCTGGTCGTCTCGGCCGTCCTGCCCGCGCAGGGCAACGGGGCCGAGATCACCGGTGAGCTCAACTCGTGGAGCCGGACCATGCGCGACTTCCTGCTCGTGGTCGTGCTGCTCACTCCGCTGCAGGCGGCGGGGGAGGAGTTCGCGTTCCGGGGCTACCTCACCCAGGCCGTCGGCACCCTGATCCCCTCGCGGGTGGTCGCGGTCGTGGTGCCCGCCCTGCTCTTCGCCCTGGCGCACGGGGCGCAGGACCCGCCGGTCTTCGTCGACCGGTTCGCGTTCGGGCTCGTCGCGGGCTTCCTGGTGCTGGCCACCGGTGGGCTCGAGGCCGGCATCGCCATGCACGTGCTCAACAACCTGCTGGCCTTCGGCATGGCCCTGGCCTTCAGCGACATGACCACGGCCATGAACCCCACCGGCGGCACCTGGTGGAGCCTGCCCGTGACGCTGACCCAGAGCCTGGTCTACCTCGGCGTGGTGCTGTGGGTGGCCCGTCGGGCCGGCATCGCCACCGAGGGCGGCCCGACGCCGTCGGCGGGACAGCGGCCCCCGGGGCCGCCGGGCACCCAGGGCCCCTCCGGTCCTCCGCCCCCACCGGGCCCGCCGGGTCCGCCAGGTCCGCCGGGTCCCTGGGGTGGTCCGCCGGGACCCCCCTCCGAATTGGTCGGCCCCGACCCTCGCGTGTAAGGTTCCCGTCGGTCCTCGGGCCTGCGGAGCAGGCGGCGAGGTACCCCCTTGGGGTATGGTGTAATTGGCAACACGGCTGATTCTGGTTCAGTTGTTCTAGGTTCGAGTCCTAGTACCCCAGCAAGTGACCACCAGGTCGGAGATCCGCTCAGGATCACCCCGATTTGGCCGGGACGAAGGCCTGAGGCTAGAGTTCCGCAGGTCGCCAGGGAGGCCGAGAGGCAGCCCGAAGCAACAGAATAAAGAACATGCTCCGTTCGTCTAGTGGCCTAGGACGCTGGCCTCTCACGCCGGAAACACGGGTTCGAATCCCGTACGGAGTACGTCTCACGAAGGCCCGGTCCACCAGGACCGGGCCTTCGTCGTTCCTCGTGCTCGCGGCTGTCCTCGCACCGGGCGCCGGCGCGGCTCAACCGGCCGCTGGGCCTGCGCGGCTCAGCCCGGCCGCTGGACCTGCGCGGCCAGCCGCTCGGGCGCCTGGACGCAGTAGGAGTCGGTCAGCAGCTCGGCCAGCTCGGCCCAGTCGGTGTCGTCGTCGAGCAGCAGCCCCACGACGTCACTGCCCCACGAGGCCTTGAAGTACGGGTCGCCGAGGTGCTGCAGCGCCATCACCTCGTCGGGCTCGGCGCGGAACATGATGCGGAACAGGCCGTCCTCGCCGCCGAACACGTGCGCCACCGTGGCCGACCCCACCCGCCAGCGGGTGCCGACCCAGGCCGGCTCGGCCGCGCACCGGGGGAACGCCCCGAGCACGCCGTCGATGCGGCGTACCCACTCCTCGGGGATTTCGGGACGCTCCTTGCGGCGGCTCACGGGCCCAGCCTGGCACGAGCCACCGACGCCCGGGAGCGGTGAGTCCTCAACCGTCCGGGGTCGTCCATGGGTTGATCACTCACCGCTGCCCGACCCGAGCCGGCGGGAGCGGTGAGTCCTCGACCGATCCGGCCGACGGAAAGGGTGACTGCCCACCGCCGGTCCGGAACCTCAGGCGCAGAGGCCGTTGGCGAGCGCCTCGGCCCGCTCCTTCTCCCGCTCGGCCGCCTCGTCGGGGTCGACGGGCTCGGTGGCCGTGGCGCTCGGGTCGGCCGACGAGGTGCCGACCGGGTCCTTGGCGCTGATGGACCGCCGACCGAGCTTCTTGGTCAGTGGCTTGTCCTTGGCCACGCGCTTCCACAGCTTGGCGGCCTTGTCGGACCAGACGAGCCGGTTCGGGTCGGGCGCGTAGGCCTCGTTGGGCACCGTCACGAACTCGATGCTGCCCAGCCCGGTGTCGCGGAACTGCAGCGCCAGGTCGACCAGGTCCTGGATCGAGCCCAGCTCCTCGTCGACGGTGATCGACCGGGTGGCCGCGGAGAGGAAGCTGTAGACGCGGTCGGGACGGGTCAGGGTGCCGGCGGAGACGACCTTGTTGATCATCGAGGCGATGAACGCCTGCTGACGACGCATCCGGCCGATGTCTGAGTTGGCCGAGAGCACGTAGCGCTCGCGGACGTAGTCGAGCGCCTCCCGGCCCTCGAGGGTCTGGGTGCCGGCGTCGAAGAAGATGTTGTGCGTCGGGTCGGAGACGTCCTTGGGGATGCACACCTCCACCCCGCCGACGGCGTCGACCATGTCGACGAAGCCGTTGAAGTCGACGGTGACGTAGTGGTCGATCAGCACCCCGGTGAGCTGCTCGACCGTCTGGATCGTGCACGCCGGACCGCCGAGGGCGAAGGCGGAGTTGAACATCTCGAGCTCACCGCCCGGGATCACCTCGCCGTCGTCGTCCATGCAGTCGGGCCGCGTGACCAGGGCGTCGCGGGGCAACGAGATGCCGTAGGCCTCCTGGCGGTCCGCGGAGACGTGCACCAGCAGCGTGGTGTCCGAGCCTCCGCCGCCGGACTCGCCGTCGATGGCGCAGCCCTCGCACGAGCGGTCGTCGGTGCCCATCACGAGGATGTTCAGCGGCTCCTTCGGGCCCTCGACCTCCTGCTTCTCCGGGCGGTCGGTCAGCATCCCCGTGACGTCCTGGGAGCGGATGTCGCCGTCGAGGTGCCGGTAGGCCAGGGTGACCGCCGCTGCGGTCACGATGGCCAGCAGCACGTGGGTGAGCAGCACGACGCGCACGACGGTCCGTCGGTGGGAATGGTCGACCCGCAGGTGCTGTGGCACCCCCCGATCCTCCCTCAGGGGTGGTCACCGCCCGCGCACCCCCGGCCCGGACGGTGCGTCGTGGCACCGCGTCCCGGCCCGCGGCCGTGTCCGATTCCCGCCAGAGACTGTCGGTGGCGACGTGCATGATGGCATCGTGAGCGAGACGACGAGCCCCCTGGACCCGGTGCTGGACCGGGGGCTGGATCCGGCGTCCTGCTACGCCGCCGTCAGCTCGCGCGACCGCCGCTACGACGGTGTCTTCTACACCGCGGTCCGCACGACCGGCATCTACTGCCGGCCCTCCTGCCCGGCACGCACCCCCGCCGCCGGCAACGTGACCTTCCACCGCTCCGCGGCGTCCGCGCAGGCCGCCGGCTACCGCGCCTGCAAGCGCTGCCTGCCGGACGCCACGCCGGGCAGCCCGGACTGGGACGTCCACGCCGGGGTGGCCGGCCGCGCGATGCGGCTGATCGCCGACGGCGTCGTGGACCGTGAGGGGGTCGAGGGCCTGGCCCGGCGCATCGGCTACACGCCGCGCCACCTCGGGCGCGTGCTGGTCGCCGAGCTCGGTGCCGGGCCGCTCGCCCTCGCCCGGGCGCGCCGGGCGCAGACGGCGAGGGTCCTGGTGGAGACCACCGACCTGTCGTTGGCCGACGTCGCCTTCGCCGCCGGCTTCGCCAGCGTGCGGCAGTTCAACGACACCGTCCGCGAGGTGTACGACGCCAGTCCCAGCGCCCTGCGCGCACGCCGATCCGCAGCGGGCTCGCACGGTGCGGCCGAGTCGACCGCCGCGGGCACGCTCACCATGCGACTGGCGGTCCGCACGCCCTTCGCGGCCACGGCGCTGCTGGACTTCCTGGCCTACCACCTCGTGCCGGGCGTCGAGGTCGCCGGACCCGGCTGGTACGCCCGCACCCTCGACCTCCCGCACGGCCCCGGCACCCTGCGCCTCCACCTCGACCCCTCGCTCGACGACCTCGAGCCCGGCCGCACCGCCCAGGTGGCGGCGACGTTCACGCTCACCGACCTGCGTGACACCGGCGCCGCCGTCGAGCGCGCCCGACGGCTCGTCGACGCCGACTGCGACCCGCTGGCGGTGAGCGCGCACCTGGGTGCGGACAGGCTGCTCGCCCCCCTCGTGGCCCGTCACCCGGGCCTGCGCGTGCCCGGCCAGGTCGACGGCGGGGAGACGGCGCTTCGCACGGTGATCGGCCAGCAGGTCTCGGTCACCGGCGCCCGGACGGTGACCGGCCGGATCGTCGCCGCGCACGGGACCCGGGTCGACACCGGCGTACCCGGGTTGACGCACGTGTTCCCGCGCACCGACGTCGTGGCCGGCCTCGACCCCGAGACGCTCCCGATGCCGCGGACGCGTGGGCGTGCGCTCGTCGGGCTGGCGGCGGCGCTGGCCTGGGGAGAGGTCGCGCTCGACCGCGGACCCGAGCGCGACGCGGTACGCGAGCGGATGCTCGCGCTGCCCGGCATCGGCCCGTGGACCGCCGACTACGTCGCGATGCGCGCGCTGGCCCACCCCGACGTGTTCCTCCCGACCGACGTGGGCGTGCGCACCGCCTTGACGCGGCTCGGCGCCGACCCGGCGGAGGCGATCGTCGGCAGCGACCGGTGGCGCCCCTGGCGCTCCTACGCCCTGCTGCACCTCCTCCCGCTCGCCCCGCAGGGCAGCGACTTCCAGCAACGGGTCTGGGAGCAGCTGCGCGGCATCGGCTACGGCGAGACCGCGTCGTACGGCGCCATCGCGCACCGCCTGGGCATGACCAACGCCGCCTCCCGCGCGGTCGGCCTGGCCAACGGCCGCAACCCGATCCCGATCGTCATCCCCTGCCACCGCGTCATCGGCGCCAACGGCACCCTCACCGGGTACGCCGGTGGGCTGGAGCGCAAGCAGCTGCTGCTGGACCTCGAACGCACCGACGCGCTCTTCTGACGCCGAACCGTCACTCACGCACGGCCGAGCCGTCGCTCACGCACGGCCGAGCCGTCGCTCACGCACGGCGACCCGGCGTGCGCGAGAGCCGCTCGAGCGGGCCGGACACCGACACGGCGGCGATGATCTTGCCGCTGGGGGAGCGGACCGGGGCGGACACCGAGGCGACGCCCTGCTCGCGCTCGCCGACCGACTGCGCCCAGCCGCGTCGGCGGATGCCGGAGAGGGCGGCGGCGGAGTAGGCGGCGTTCTGCAGGCCGCGGTGCATGCGCTCGGGGTCCTCCCAGGCCAGCAGCACCTGGGCCGCGGAACCGGCACGCATCGTCAGCTGCGTGCCGACGGGGATGGTGTCGCGCAGGCCGGAGGGGCGCTCGGCGGCCGCCACGCACACGCGGTGGTCGCCCTGGCGGCGCCACAGCTGGGCGGACTCGCCGGTGATGTCGCGCAGTCGCGCGAGCACAGGGCCGGCGGTGGCGAGGAGGCGGTCCTCGCCGGCGGCGGCCGAGAGCTCGGGGAGCCGCGGGCCGAGGACGAAGCGGCCCTGCATGTCGCGGGCGACGAGACGGTGGTGCTCCAGCGCCACCGCGAGACGGTGCGCGGTGGGTCGGGCGAGGCCCGTGGCGCTGACCAGGCCCGCCAGGGTCGCCGGGCCCGACTCCAGGGCCGTCAGCACGATCGCCGCCTTGTCGAGAACGCCCACTCCACTGCTGTCCATATAGCAATACTGATGTCTCGGGGAATGGGATGGCAAGCACTGTGACGCGCGCCTCACGAGTCTTTGCCTTGGCAAGAGCGGTCTCACATCCTGGGAATCGTGTCTCACGAGATGGGATCTTGGGCGTAGCATCGACCTGTCGAACCGCCCGACCCTGCGTGCCTCCGTACGCCGTCGGGCCGGACGGACACCCGCCAACCGAAGGTCACGAAGGAGTGCGTCATGGGCAGGACCCTTGCCGAGAAGGTCTGGGACGAGCACGTCGTCCGATCGACCCCCGGGGAGCCGGACCTCCTCTACATCGACCTCCACCTCATCCACGAGGTCACCTCCCCGCCGGCCTTCGACGGCCTGCGGCTGGCCGGTCGCCCGGTGCGCCGTCCCGACCTCACGCTGGCGACCGAGGACCACAACGTCCCCACGCTCGACTGGGACAAGCCGATCGCCGACCCCGTCTCCCGAACCCAGGTCGAGACGCTGCGCAAGAACGCCGCCGAGTTCGGTGTCCGGCTGCACCCCCTCGGTGACCTCGACCAGGGCATCGTCCACGTCGTCGGCCCGCAGCTGGGCCTCACCCAGCCCGGCATGACGATCGTGTGCGGCGACAGCCACACCTCCACCCACGGCGCGTTCGGTGCGATCGCCTTCGGCATCGGCACCTCCGAGGTGGAGCACGTGCTGGCGACGCAGACCCTGATGCAGGCCAAGCCGAGGACGATGGCCGTCACCGTCAACGGGACCCTGCCCGAGGGCGTCACCGCCAAGGACCTGATCCTCTACCTGATCGCGCAGACCGGCACCGGTGGCGGCCAGGGCTACATCGTCGAGTACCGCGGCGAGGCCATCGAGCAGCTCTCGATGGAGGGCCGGATGACGGTCTGCAACATGTCCATCGAGTGGGGAGCCAAGGCCGGCATGATCGCGCCGGACCAGACGACCTTCGACTACATCGAGGGCAAGCCCGAGGCGCCGAAGGGTGCCGAGTGGGACGCCGCCGTCGCCCACTGGAAGAGCCTGCGCACCGACGACGACGCGACCTTCGACAAGGAGATCGTCATCGACGCCGGCGACGTCACGCCGTTCGTCACCTGGGGGACCAACCCCGGTCAGGGCGTCCCGCTGGGCGCGCACGTCCCGTCACCCGACGACTTCGAGGACGCCACGGACAAGGTGGCCTGCGAGAAGGCCCTGGCCTACATGGGTCTCGAGGCCGGCACCCCCATGCGCGAGGTGAAGGTCGACACCGTGTTCGTCGGCTCGTGCACCAACGGCCGCATCGAGGACCTGCGCCTGGCCGCCGAGGTCATCAAGGGCCACAAGGTCGCCGAGGGCACCCGGCTGCTGGTCGTGCCCGGCTCGGTGCGGGTGCGCCTGCAGGCCGAGGAGGAGGGACTCGACGTCGTCTTCAAGGAGGCGGGCGGCGAGTGGCGCGGCGCCGGCTGCTCCATGTGCCTGGGCATGAACCCCGACACCCTGGACCCGCAGGAGCGCTCCGCGTCCACGTCCAACCGCAACTTCGAGGGTCGCCAGGGCAAGGGTGGTCGCACCCACCTGGTCTCGGTGCCCGTCGCCGCCGCCACCGCCGTCAAGGGCACGCTCGCCTCGCCCGCGGACCTGGTCTGAGAGGAACTGGAGCCATGGAGAAGTTCACCTCCCACACGGGAACGGCGCTTCCGCTGCGCCGCAGCAACGTCGACACCGACCAGATCATCCCGGCGGTCTACCTCAAGCGCGTGACCCGCACCGGCTTCGAGGACGGGCTGTTCGCCGCGTGGCGCAACGACCCCGACTTCGTGGCCAACAAGCCTGAGTACGCCGGTGTCTCGATCCTCGTCGCCGGGCCCGACTTCGGCACCGGCTCCTCGCGCGAGCACGCCGTGTGGGCGCTGATGGACTACGGCTTCAAGGTCGTGATCTCCAGCCGCTTCGCCGACATCTTCCGCGGCAACTCCGGCAAGGCCGGCCTGCTGTCGGTGCCGGTCGAGCAGGACGTCATCGAGCAGCTGTGGGCCGCGATCGAGGACGACCCGACGACCCGGATCACGGTGGACCTCGAGGCCCGGACCGTGACCTGCGGCGACCTGGTCGCGCCCTTCCAGATCGACGACTACACCCGCTGGCGTCTGCTCAACGGTCTCGACGACATCGGCATCACGCTGGGCAACGAGGCCGACATCGCTGCCTTCGAGGCCACGCGTCCGAGCTTCAAGCCCGTCACGCAGTAACGGCTTCACCCGGCTTCACCACCCGCTCGACCACAAGCACTGACGAACCGACGCCGCGATCATCGTGAGGAAAACACGAAGTTCGCGGCGTTGGTCATTGTGACCCGGGCCACGAATCCCTAGCGTGCATGGGAAGTCCGAGCGCGTGCTCGGCGCACCGAGGTTTGCACGAATCCGTCCTCGACACCATCACCCGTGAGGTCGCCAAGGGCGAGAAGGTCGCCATCACCGGCTTCGGCTCCTTCGAGAAGAAGGTCCGCGACGCCCGGTGGGTGCGCAACCCGCGCACCGGCGAGCGCATGAAGGCCAAGAAGACCGCGGTCCCGAAGTTCACCCCGGGCCAGGACCTGAAGAACGTCATCTCCGGCGCCAAGAAGCTGCCCAAGCTCACGGTGGCCAAGGCCGGCTCGGCCGCCAGCGCCGCTGCGGCACCGGCGGCCAAGGCAGCCAGCGCGGTGAAGAAGGCCGGCCCGGCGAAGAAGGCGCCTGCGAAGAAGGCTTCGGCCAAGAAGGCACCTGTCAAGTCGGCCGCTCCCGCCAAGAAGGCGCCCGCCAAGCAGGCGCCGGCGAAGAAGGCGCCTGCGAAGAAGGCTCCGGCCACGACCACGACGGCTGCCAAGAAGGCTCCGGCGAAGAAGACCACGACGGCCGCGAAGAAGGCGCCCGCCACGAAGGCCCCCGCGAAGAAGGCCCCTGCGAAGAAGGCTCCGGCCAAGAAGGCTCCGGCCAAGAAGGCGGCCTCGAGCTCCTGAGTCTCCGGCTCGCCCACGTCCGATCGGGCCCGTCCGCAGCAGCGGACGGGCCCGATCGCGTGTCGTGGCAGAGGATCGGCGCCATCGCCGGTGTGCTCAGAAGAGGCCGAGCGCGTCCAGCACCCGACGCGTGTGCGTGCCGACGCCGAGCGCAGCTGCGGCCTGGAGGTCCGGCACGTCGTCGACGTCGCGACGCAGCGTGGTGAGCGGGCCGGTCACCTCGACGGCTCCGGCGTCGAGGTGGGCGAGCCGCGAGCCCTCGCCGTAGCGAGGGGCGAACGCCTCCCAGGACGCGGAGTACAACGTGGTCCCGATGCCGGCCGCATCGGCGACGAACCCCGCGACCCCACCGGCGAGGACGGGGGAAGCCAGCGCTGCGTCGAGGTCGGCTGGGTCGAGCGCCGGCAGGTCGGCGCACAGGGCCACCGGGCGCATCGAGGGCCAGCGTCGGCGTGCTTCAGCGGCAGTCTGGCGCAACGTCGCGTTGAGGTCGGAGGAGTCGCCGTCGGGGATGCACGGAGCCCCCGTCGCCGCCAAGGCCGCGGAGAAGCGGGCATCGTCCGTGGCGACCAGGACCGCGCCGACGTGTGCGGCGGCCAGGCACGCGGTCACCGTGTCCAGGGCGAAGGCGGCAGCGAGCTCCTCGCGCGCACCGTCGGCGATCCCGACCAGCCGTGACTTGCCGCGTGCCGGCGGCTTCACGGGCACCACGACGGCGTACGTCGGAGGGTGGGCGGGGACGGACATCGCACCCATCCTCCCAGGCGTGCACGTCGTCCTGCTCCGTGGTCCCACTCCCGTCCGGCACGCGCCCGCCCGCCTGTCGTGGCGTCGGTCACGAGCCGAGTAGCCTGCCCCGGTGACCGTGCGGAAGCTGCAGCAACGACGAGGGTGGGCCTTCAGCCTGGGCGTGGGCATCATCAAGCCCCTGCTCCTGGCCACGACCGTCCACGACTGGCGGCACGGCGAGCGGATCCCCGCCACCGGCGGGTGCGTCCTGGCGATCAACCACATCTCGCACCTCGACCCGCTCACGGCCGCGCACATCGTCTACGACCACGGCCGGCTGCCGCGCTACCTCGCGAAGTCGGGCCTGTTCAGCAACGCCTTCCTGCGCCGTTTCCTCACCGCGGCCGGCCAGATCCCCGTCGAGCGCGAGGGCAAGGGTGCCGTCGCGTACGCCGCCGCCGTCGAGGCCGTCCGCCAAGGAGGGTGCGTCGTGGTCTACCCCGAGGGCACGATCACGCGTGACCCCGACATGTGGCCGATGACCGGCAAGTCCGGCGCGGCGCGGATCGGGCTGGAGACGGGGGCGCCGGTGCTTCCGGTGGGTCAGTGGGGCGCGCAGCAGCTGCTGCCGCCGTACTCCAAGAAGCCGCACCTCGTCCCGCGCAAGCGGGTCACGATGTCGGTCGGCGAGCCCGTCGCTCTGGACGACCTGCGGCAGCGCGAGCTGACCCCCGAGGTGGTCAAGCAGGCCACCGACCGGATCCTGACCGCGATCACCGCGCAGGTCGAGGAGATCCGTGGGGCGCAGGCACCCGCGGAGAGGTACGACATGCGTGTCTCCGGAGACCCCTACAAAGACAGGAAGTCGGCATGAGCGAGTTCGGCAAGGTCGCGGTCTTCGGCGCGGGGTCGTGGGGCACCGCGTTCTCCATCGTGCTGGCCGACGCCGGCAACGACGTCACGATCTGGGCGCGTCGCGAGGAGGTGGCCACCGCCATCAACGAGCGGCGCGAGAACGCCGACTACCTCCCCAGCATCGAGCTGCCGCCGAGCGTGCGCGCCACGCACGACGTCGAGGCAGCGCTCGACGGCGCCGACGTGGTCGTGTGGGCCACGCCCTCGCAGTCCTTCCGCGACAACCTCCGCAGCTGGGCGCCGCACGTGCACCCCGACGCGGTGATGGTCTCCCTGATGAAGGGCGTGGAGCTCTCGACCCTGAGCCGGATGAGCGAGGTCATCGCGCAGGAGACCGGTGCGGGTCCCGAGCGCATCGCGGTCGTCAGCGGACCCAACCTGGCCAAGGAGATCGCGCGCCGCGAGCCTGCGGCCGCGGTCGTGGCCTGTGTCGACGAGGACGTCGCCACGCGGCTGCAGCAGCGGGTGCACAGCCCGGCGTTCCGCCCCTACACCTCCGTCGACGTGCTCGGCTGCGAGCTTGGCGGCGCCTACAAGAACGTCGTCGGCCTGGCCGTCGGCATGGCCGTGGGTCTCGGGTTCGGGGACAACACCACCGCCTCGATCATCACGCGCGGGTTGGCCGAGACCGCGCGGCTGGCGATGAAGCTCGGGGCCAACCCGCTGACCCTCATGGGCCTGGCCGGTCTGGGTGACCTGGTCGCCACCTGCTCCTCGCCGCTCTCACGCAACCGCACCTTCGGCGAGAAGCTGGGGCAGGGCATGACCACCGAGGAGATCTACGCCAGCACCCGCCAGGTCGCCGAGGGCGCGAAGTCCTGCTCGTCGCTGCGCGCGCTGGCCGAGCAGTCCGGCGTCGACGCCCCCATCGCGACGTACGTCGACGAGGTCGTCGCGGGCAACCTGACCGCTCAGGGGATGATGGACGCGATCCTCGCCCGCGACACCAAGCCCGAGACCGCCTGAGCGCCGAACCGGAGCGACCTTCCGGAAGGATGCGCCGGTTCGGCGGGAGATGGGTCAGTCGGTGAGGCCGTCGAGGGCGCGGGAGAGGTCCTCCCAGAGGTCCTCGACGTCCTCGACACCCACGGAGAGGCGGACCAGGGCGTCGGAGACGGTGGTCGGCTCGCTCTTCCAGCGACGGCGCCGCTCGAGGGTGGACTCCACGCCGCCGAGGCTGGTGGCGTGCACCCACAGGCGGGTCTTGCGCGGCAGCAGGTCCGCGGCCAGCGCGCCCGCGGCCAGCTCGACGCTCACGATCGCCCCGAAGCCCGGGTAGCGCACCAGCTGCACGGCCGGGTGCTCCCCGAGACGGCGGGCCAGCTCGGCGGCGTTGGCCTGGGCGCGCTCGACCCGCAGGTGCAGGGTGCGCATGCCGCGCACCGCCAACCACGCCTCGAGGGTGCCCGGCACGGCGCCGAGGAGGTCGCGACGCTGCTTGAGCACGGTGAACAGCTGGTCGTCGCGGGTGACCAGGGCGCCGAGGAGGGCGTCGGAGTGGCCGGCGAGGTACTTGGTGGCGGAGTGGACGACCAGGTCGGCCCCGAGGTGGTCGTCGTAGGTGGTGACCCGGTCCTGGACGCCGACCCAGAGCCCGGCCAGCAGCAGCATGAGCATCAGGGCGAGCCCGATCCCGGCGGCTCCGGCAGCGGTGCGCACCGGACGAGTGATGAGGAAGCGGCGGGTGATCGCGACCGATCCTTCGCTGCGACCTGTCATGTCGGTTCACGTTCCTTTGCCGAACGTTGGCTCGGCGCTCGTGCTACTTGTGGCCGGCGTGCCCACCGGGCATCGCGAACATCATGGCCGCCATCATCGCGGTGCACAGCAGAGCGGTGACGATGATGCCGGAGCCGGCCACCCCGGTGAGCACGAGCAGACCCGCGATCACCAGCATCGGGATGCAGCAGACGATCATCATCAACCCGTGACCACCGTGCGCTCCGTGAGCGCCGCCGTCGGGCTCCTGTCCGGCGTGGTGGGTCTCGGTCGGTGTCGAGGACTCTGGCTGGTATGGCAATTGCCGAGAGTTCCTGAGGGATTCGCGGTCCATGCCGTTCGGCGTGCTCATGACGTCCTACCCTTCAGGGATGCGGGCACGTGGCCGAGCTTGGCGTAGAGCGGGCAGTGTCCGAGCGCTCCGGTGACGACCAGGTCGAGGCCTGCCAGTACGAGTAGCAGCTCGAGGACGACCGCCAAGGTGGAGGC
>LUMU01000073.1_pt1 | contig 21867 bp, 23 predicted proteins | sample 729751 | NCBI WGS metagenome assembly LUMU01 (sample SAMN03860300, study PRJNA289734) | marine metagenome | biome: seawater column; feature: ocean; material: water; isolation source: Red Sea water column Station 192 - depth 100m | place: Saudi Arabia: Red Sea | collected 2011-10-15 | depth 100 m
GAGATGCGCTATGGGGAAAACCCGCACCAAGCTGCCGCTGCATATAAGATCTCTGGAGACAGCTCAAACAGTGTCTTAAATGCCAAGATACATCAGGGGAAAAAATTATCTTACAATAACATTATGGATGCAGACGCGGCTTTTTCATGCCTTAAAGAATTTGAAGAAACAGCATGCGTAATTGTTAAACACGCAAATCCCTGTGGTGTATCAATTAATAAAAACAAAGTTAAAAATGTGGAGATAATTTTTGGTAAAAATCTCTCTAATAAATCAATAGAAACAAATCCGCCCCATCTATAAGCAGAAGGTGCGATCAGTCCTGTCATCCATAACATCAAAAATCTAGCAACCTCATCAGGCCATGGCAGTGCATTATTTAATACATACCTAAAAAATACTTGTACCAAGATAACAATCACCATCAAGAGTATTGCTATCCATGCAAATTGTCTGCCAATTCTTAAAAAAAAAGTATTTATTTTCTCAAGGGTATTAAAAACAAATAGGAGAATATTAATTGTCAAATTCACAGCTAAATTTATTTTAATTATTTAATAAATACAACTTTAATCAAAAAACTAATTTACTTTATATAATAATTCTCGTATTAAAAATGCTCTCTAAAAAATTTATATACAATTATGAGTAATAAAAAAAAGATATTGATTATTCAAAAAGTCCATGAAAAAGGTATGGAATTAATTAATAACCACCCTAACTTTGATGTTGAAGTAACTGATGACACCTCTGTAGAAAATTTAAAATCTAAAATAAAAGATTGTGATGGCGCTTCAATTAGAATAGCAAAATTATCAGGTGAGGTAATTAATGAAGCAAAAAATCTTAAAATAATTTCTAGACATGGGGTTGGCTACGATAATATTGATTTAAAAACAGCTAAAGAAAGAGATATAAAAATTGCTATTACAGCTAATGCAAATGCGGTTACAGTTGCTGAGCATGTTATGTTTGTCCTGCTAAATATTGCAAAAAGAAGAGAGCTTTATCATACGACAGTTAAAGAAGGTAATTTTAAGGATAGAAATAAATTACCTAAAACCATTGAAGTATGGAAAAAAAATTTCCTAATTATGGGATTTGGTAGAATAGGTAAAGCACTTATTAAAAGATGTTTAGGATTTGAAATGAATGTGTTCGTCTATGATCCATTTGTAGATAAAGACACAATAGAAAAGCTTGGTGGAAAAAAAGTTGATAATCTTGAAGAGGCAGTAAAAACAATGGATGTAATATCTCTACATATGCCTTTAACAGAAAAAACAGAAAATCTTATTAATTATGATTTACTTAAAACGATGAAGAAAAACTGTATCATCATTAATGCTGCTAGAGGTGGAATTATTCACGAAGAAGATCTTAATAAGGCATTAAATGAAGATTTAATTTTTGGAGCAGGAATTGATGTATTCAAACAAGAACCACCAGAAAATGATAATCCTCTTTTAAAAAATGATAAAGTTTATTTAAGTCCACATACTGCTGCTTTTACTGATGAATGCATGACAAGGATGGGTGTAGAAACAATTCAAAATATAATTGATTATTTCGATGATACATTAGAAAAATCAAAAATTGTAAGATTGTAGTAAGATATATCGTTTTAAAAAGTTAGCTTTTATAAAGCTCGATACCACTAAGATTTAAAGTTTCAGTTAAATACCCGTAACCTATTTTTGCGTATTCAAATGGGTTTGCTTTTGCAGGATCTTGTTCCGCCTCTACTACCAACCATCCAGAATAATTTTTTTTCTTCAATACATCAAACAATGGCTTGTAATCAATACATCCATCACCAGGAACTGTAAATGCACCCTCTAAAAATGCTCCTCTAAAACTTAAATCTTCTTTTAAAGATTTTTCTAAAACACCTTTTCTAATATCTTTACAATGCACATGAATTAATCTTTCACTAAAGTCGTTTAATATTTTTAACGAATCCCCTTGAGCAAACAACATGTGACCAGTATCTAATGTAAGTTTTACACTATCATGAGTGTTCTCAAGCAATCTTACTGTATCTTCCTCAGTCTCTATTACAGTGCCCATGTGATGATGATAAGCTAGCGGCATACCTTCGTCTTCAAGATACTTGCCCATCTCTGAAATTTTTTCATAATATTTTTTTGATTCTTCAAGATTCATTTGAGGTCTTGTAGACAATTTTCGATCTGGATCTCCTTGAATTGAACCAGAAACTTCAGCAAAAACCATACAAGGTGAATTACAATCTTTAAAAAGTTTCAGCTGATCTTGAATTAAATCTTTTTCTTCATCAATACTATTTGTTCTTAAATTAGCTCCATACCAACCTGAGCAAAGATTTAGATTAAATTCTTTAAGTTTAGGGATTAATTCTTCTGATTTTTTTGGAAATTTACCACCAGACTCAATTCCAATAAATCCTGCCTGACTAGCTTCTGACAAACATTGTTCTAAAGAAGTATCACCACCCAATTCAGGCATATCATCGTTACTCCATGCAATTGGTGCTATTCCTAATTTTACTGACATAAAATTTATTAAAAAGTTAAATCATTTTTAAATGATGATGTTATGTGCATCAAGAAAATTATATTTTTAATTAGTGTTTAATTCATCATTAAAAATGTTTCTTGATTTTGTTTTTTAATTCTGTTCTATATTCTTATGATTAACTTTTCGTTAATGGGAGCAGGACGGATTGGAAAAATGCATGCTAAATTTATTGCAGCACATCCAAAAGCAAAATTAAAATACATTTACGACATTAATTCTGAATTCGCTGAAGAAGTAGCAAAATCAACAGGGTGCTCAATTGCTTCTTCACCAGAGGAAGCAATTAATGCGGATGACGTAGATGCAGTTCTTATAGCTTCTGCTACTCCAACTCATACTCAATTTATTACAATGGCAGCAAAAGCAGGAAAAGCAATTTTTTGTGAAAAGCCAATTGATTTAGATATTAATAAAGTAAATGAGTGTATGGAAAATATTAAAGGAACAAACGTTCCTATTCAAATTGGCTTTAACAGAAGGTTTGATGCCAGTCATGCAAAGGCACAACAGGCAAGGGTAAAAAAAGAAATTGGTGAATTGGAAATGGTTGTTATTACTAGTAGAGATCCTGAACCTCCTGGAATTGACTATTTAAAAGCTGCTGGAGGATTTTTTAGAGATACTACTATTCATGATTTTGATTTAACTAGATTTATATTAGGAGATGATCCTGTAGTTCAAGTATCAGCATTTGGAGGTGCTTTATTTGATAAAAATTCACAACAAGTAAAAGATCTAGATACCGCTATGTTTATTTTAAAATCAAAAAATGGTGTTTTAATTCATATTAACAACTCTCGACGAGCAGTTTATGGGTATGATCAAAGAGTTGAAGTATTTGGTAGTAAAGGAATGGTAATCTCTAATAACCAAACTCCTACTTCTTTAGAAAGATACACAAACACATCAACAAATGAAAAAGAGCCTATACATTTCTTTTTTATTGAGAGATATGAGCAAGCTTACAGAGATCAATTTAATGAGTTTGTAAAATGTGTTGAAAATAAAACAAAACCATTAGTAGGATTTGAAGATGGAAGAAACGCTTTGATAATAGCTAATGCAGCATATGAATCCTTTGAAAGTGGTAAAGTAATAGATATAAAATTCTAATATGTCTAATAAATATATATCTGAACAATCTAACCAATTTAAAAACAAAATAATAATTGTAACAGGAAGCACCCAAGGTAGTGGAGCTGAGACTGCGAAATTACTAGCAAACAGAGGTGCTAAAGGAATAACTATCTGTGGAAGAAATAATAAAAATGGAAACAAGGTAAAATCTGAAATAGAAAGCATAGGCGCAGAATGCCTATACGTTCAAGCAGATTTAGAAAAACTTGAGGACTGTAGAAAAATAGTTTCTGAAACTGATAAAAAATTTAGCACAGTAGATTCTTTTATAAATGTAGCAGCTTTTACTGAGAGAGGAACGATCTTAAGCACAACAGAGGAAAATTATGATAAAAATTTTAATGTAAATGTAAAAGCTCCTCTTTTTATGATGCAAGATGTTATAAAAATAATGATCAGGGATAAAAAAAAAGGAACTATAGCTCATATTCTATCAATGGCTGGATATAGTGGTATGCCTTTCTTGACTGCTTACAGCTCTTCTAAAGCTGCATTAGCAGTAATGATTAAAAATGTTGCAAATTCAGTTTCTGGTCATCAAATAAGAGTGAATGGAGTAAATCTAGGTTGGACAGATACACCAGCAGAAACAGTAATTCAGAAAAAATTTCACAACGCAGATGATAATTGGTTAAAAAAAGCTGAATCAAAAGTTCCTTTTAAAAGATTAAACAAACCTTTGGATGTTGCAAAGATATTGGCATTCTTGTGCTCAGATGAGTCAGGAATTATGACTGGCAGTATTGTTGATTTTGATCAGACAGTTGCAGGATGGCATTCTTATTCAGCGTATGACACCAAGGTATTAGATGATAGTATTTTAGGTGAGTGAACCTAATTAAAATTAATTTGTGAAAAAAAATAAAATTAAAGATACTGGTTTGGAAGTTACAGAATTAAGTTTTGGAACATCCTCTTTGGGGAGTATGCCAGATACTTATGGTTATGAAGTACCAGAACAAAGGGCTCAAGAAACGTTAAAAAGATTTTTTCAAGGTCCAGTAAATATGCTTGATACTTCAAGAAATTATGCAATGGGAGAAAGTGAAAAAAGGATTGGAATAGCAATAAAGGAAAATAAGGGTTGGCCAGAAAATTTTATCTTATCAACAAAAATTGATAGAAATATGGATACGCTAGTTCTTGATAAAAAAAGAACAAGAGAATCTATTGAAGAAAGTTTAAAAACTTTAAATGTAGACTCTGTGGATATTTTATTTCTTCATGATCCAGAATACGTAAAAGATGTAAATGATATCACTAAAAAAGATGGGGCCTTGGATGAGTTATTTAAAATAAAAGAAGAGGGTTTAGCTAAGGCAGTTGGTTTAGCTATGGGAAAAATAAATATAATGTTTCCTCTTTTAAAAAATTGGGACTTTGATGTGATAATTAATCATAACAGATATACTTTATTAAACAGAGAAGCGGATGAAATGTATAGCTATGCTCACAGTAAAAATATATCTATTTTTAATGCTGCTCCTTACGCTGGTGGTGTTTTAGCAAAAGGTCCAAGTAACTTTAAAAAAATAACTTATCAAGATGTTACAGAAGAAAAACTTGCACCTGCTAGAGAAATAGAAAAAGTTTGTAAAAAGTATAATGTTGAAATGGGTGCAGCTGCTTTACAGTTTTCAATGAAAGATAAAAGAATTACCTCTACTCTATGTGGTGTTACTAGTATTCAGAGTATTGAAAAAAACCTGTCTTGGGCTAAAACAAGTATCCCAGAAGAATTTTGGAACGAAGTTTTAAAATTACCTTACTCAAGCAAAGATCCAGAATCTGAAAGAAAATATACACCTGGTTAAATTTTAAAAAATTTACAAATAAGCTCATTATATATTTATTTTGTTAATTTAATTATCAACAATTTCTGGGGATAATTTTTAATTGTAATCAATTTTAAAAATACATAATCTATCAAACATAAATTAAAAAAGGAGCATAAATGAAAAAGGTTATTATCTCATTAATAATGATGTTTGGAATAATCTCTTCAACTTCATTTGCTGGTACTTTGGTGATTAATACAGATACATCTGATGCAGCACCAAAAGAAGCTTTTGAATATATTATTAAAAAATTTGAAGAAGAGAACCCAGACGTCACAGTAAAATGGAATGTTTTTGACCATGAAGGTTACAAACAATCCATAAGAAATTTTTTAAACACTGATCCACCTGATGTTGCAAACTGGTATGCTGGAAATAGAATGTTACCATTTGTAAGAGCAGGTTTGTTTGAAGATGTCTCTGATATTTGGAAAGACTCAGGTTGGGTAGACGGAAACCTTTCTGAAAATATGGAGCATGCTAAAAAATCTATGACGATTGGTGGTAAGCAATGGGGTATTCCTTACACTTATTATCAGTGGGGTGTGTATTACAGGAAAGATTTATTTACAGCAAACGGAATATCTGTACCAAAAACATGGGATGATTTTGTAGCTGCATGCGCTACGTTAAAAGCTGCAGGTATTACACCTATTACAATTGGATCAAAGTATCTTTGGACAACAGCTGGTGTTTTTGATTATTTAAATCTTAGAACAAATGGCTATGAGTTCCATATGGATTTAACACTAGGTAAGGTTCCTTACACAGATCCAAAAGTGCAAGCAGTATTTGATAAATGGGATGAGCTTGTAAAGCCTGGTTACTTCTTAGAAAATCATGCAGCACTTAGTTGGCAAGAAGCTTTAACTCCTATGGTGAACGGTGAAGCAGCAATGTATGTAATGGGTAACTTTGCTGTTGCTCCTTTAAAAGAGGCTGGCTTAAGAGATTCTAATTTAGGTTTCTTCCAGTTCCCTGAAATCACACCAGGTATCCCAATGGCTGAAGAAGCACCTACGGACACTGTGCATATACCTTCTAAAGCTAAAAATAAAACTGATGCTAAGCGTTTCTTAATATTTATGTCTCGAGCAGATGTGCAAGAAGAGATCAATAAAATATTAGGTCAGCTTCCTATTAACAAAAACTCTAGTGTTAAAAAGGGAGATCCTTTCTTAGCAGCAGGATTGAATATGCTAAATAATGCTTATGCAATGGCGCAATTCTACGATAGAGATGCTCCAGCTCAAATGGCATCAGAGGGTATGAAAGGCTTTCAAGAATATATGTCTAATCCTGACAGAAGACAAAAAATCTTAGAAAGATTAGAAAAAGTACGTCAAAGAGTTTATAAATAAACTTTTAACTTAACTGAGGGGCTTACTAGCTCCTCAGTTAAAAATTCGATTTCATCAATTTTTAAAATATAATTATATGGAACTAAATAATTCAAAAGTTAAAAGAATTACTTGGTGGCAAAAAAATCAAGTTAAAATAAGCCCATGGATTTTTCTAGCTCCAGGATTAATATTTTTTTCCATTTATGTAATAGCCCCGATATTTGTATCTATTGGCATTTCCTTTTATCAATGGGATGGATTATCTCCATCTATATATGTTGGTCTTCAAAATTACATTGAACTTTTAGATGATGAATATTTTTATATTTCACTTTGGAATAATCTTAAATGGTTAATATTTTTTATGTTAGCAGTTCCTATTGGCTTAGGACTAGCAATATTTTTAAATCAAATTGTTTTTGGAATTAGATTAATTAAATCTCTATTTTTTTTTCCATTTGTTATTTCTCAAGTAGTCATTGGACTTATTTTTACTTGGTTTTACCAACCAAATTATGGGGTTATTGCACCCTTTCTAAATTTAATTGGATTAGAAGGATTTTCAATTCTTGCAAATGAAAATACTGCAACTTATGGGATAATATTTGCAGGTCTATATCCACAAATTGCTTATTGTTTAATTTTATATTTAACAGGACTTAACAATATTAACCCTGAACAAATCGAAGCTGGAAGAATGGATGGTGCCAGAGGATTTAGTTTATTTTGGAACATTGTACTTCCACAATTAAGGCCTGCAACTTTTTTAGCAATTGTAGTAACTGTAATTGGTGCACTAAGAAGTTTCGATATGGTAGCAATAATGACTCAAGGTGGACCTTATGGCTATTCAAATGTCTTGGCATATTACATGTTTGAGCAAGCTTTAAGTGAATACGGTTACAGAATGGGGTATGGGTCTGCAATAGCTACTGTTTTGTTCACGATAATGATGATTTACATTCTATTTTTCATATACAGAATGTATCGAAATGAGAGGGAGGATAATAACTAAATGTTCCCTACACCTATTCATCAAAGACCAATCATAAATCAATATATTTATAAAATATTTTTACCTGTCTCATTAATTATTTGGTTAATACCGATTTTTGGTATTTTAATAACATCAATAAGAGGTTTAGGAGATATTACATCTGGGAATATGTGGGGAATGCCAAATGAGTTTTTATTTTTTTCAAATTTACACGATGTTTTCACTAACACTCCAATGGTTAAATACACCTTAAATAGTTTTAAAGTAACCATACCAACAATGTTAGGTGCAGTTGCTTTAAGTTGTATGACAGGCTTTGCTTTAGCTAATTATAAATTTAAAACAAATCTATTAATATTTTTTATTTTTATAGCAGGTAATTTTGTTCCTTTTCAAATTTTGATGATTCCTGTAAGAGATTTAACTTTTAAGATTGGATTATATAATACAATTACTGGTCTTGTTTTATTTCATGTAGCATTTCAAACGGGTTTTTGTACCTTATTTATGAGAAATTTTATAAAAGCTTTACCGAACGAAATAATTGAAGCTGCCAGAATAGAAGGTGCTTCTGAATTTCGAATTTTCTGGAAAATAATTTTACCTCTAACAAGGCCTGCCATTGCTGCGCTGTGTGTATTAATTTTTACATTCATATGGAATGACTATTTTTGGGCTACAGTTTTAATTCAAGGTGATCATGCAATGCCTATTACTGCAGGTCTTAAGTCTTTAAATGGTCAATGGATTACAGCCTATCATTTACTCTCTACAGGATCTATAGTTGCAGCTATACCTCCAGTTGTGATGTTTTTTTTGATGCAAAAACATTTTATTGCTGGTTTAACTTTAGGAGCAAGTAAAGGATAGAATGGCAAAAAATTTTCCTAAAGATTTTCTATGGGGTACAGCAACAGCTAGTTACCAAATTGAAGGAGCTTTTGATAAAGATGGAAAAGGAAAAAGTATTTGGGATACTTTTACTCATACTCCAGGAAAAATAAAAAATAACGAGAATGGTGATACTGCAGTTGATCATTACCATAGATATAAAGAGGATATTGGTCTTATGAGTGATATAAAGTTAAATTCATATAGATTTTCTTTAGCTTGGACCAGGTTAATTCCTGAAGGTACTGGAACTGTTAATCAAAAAGGTATTGATTTTTACTCTAAAGTTATTGATGAGTGTTTAGAGAAAAATATAGAACCATTTATTACTTTATACCATTGGGATCTTCCACAAACTTTGCAGGACAAAGGTGGATGGGCCAATAGAGACTTATCAGATATTTTTGCTGATTATTCTGAAGTAGTTATCAAAAATTATGGAGATAGGTGTAAAAACTTTATCACTTTTAATGAACCTGCTGTATTTACAATATTTGGTTATGTCGATGGTTACATGGCCCCTGGTTATAAGGATCTAAATAAATATTTTGCTTCAGTTCATCATGTAAATCTTGCTCACGGAAAAGCTTTGAAATCGATGAGATCAATAAATAAAGATCTTAACTTGGGATGTACACTAAATATGGCTCCATGTATTCCAGCTACGGAATCTGAAGAAGACAAACATGCTACTAAATTATTTGATACATACTGGAATAGATCATTTGCCGACCCAATGTATCTTGGAAAATATCCTGATCTCTTAATTAAAGATGTATCGAAATATATTCAGCAGAAAGATATGGAAATTATAAATCAAAAAAATGATTTTATTGGTCTTAATCATTATCAACATTATAGAATTAAAGCAGATGATAATAATCTTCTTAAAGCAAGAGGTGCTTTTAATGATGAGTTACCTTTTGGGTTAGAGGATAAAAATATTAAATTAACTTTAATGGGTTGGGAAATAGTACCTGAGGCTTACTATGATCAAATCATGGATTTAAAAAACAATTATGGAAATCCAAATATTTATCTAACCGAAAATGGGGCAGCTTATCCAGATAAAATAGATGAAAATGGAGAAATTAATGATGATGATAGAATTGATTATTTTAAAAAATACCTCGATGCTGTTCACAAGGCGATAAATGATGGGGCAAAAGTAAAAAGTTACTTTGCATGGACATTTATGGATAATTTTGAATGGGCTTTAGGATTTGAAAAAAGATTTGGAATTGTTCATGTAGATTTTGAAACATTAAAAAGAACTCCAAAAAAATCATATTTTTTCTTTAAAGATTTAGTAGAAAATAATTCTATACCAGATTAATTTTTGGTGGATCACAACCAATTCTTTCGCAAGTTTTTGAAGCAACAGAATTCGCAAAAACTAAAGCATTTAACCAATCTTGTTCAGAAATAAATTTAAGATTTTTTTTATTCAATTTTTTGTTTTTCTCAAAATATTTTATAATGCCAGCACTAAAAGTATCACCAGCACCTACAGTATCTTTTACTTTTACTATTTTTGGTTTGTTAGAAACTTCAAGTTTATTAGTATAAACTTTTGCTCCATTTTTCCCTTTTGTTAAAATTACAGCACTTAAAGATTTTTTACTTAACCATCTATAAATTAATTTTTTTTTATCTTTATAACTTGATAAATATTTTAAATCTTCATCTGATAGCTTTATAATATTTGTATAGTTTAAAATATTATTAAAACTTTTTAGATATTTTTTTTTACTTGTAATAATTTTAGTTCTAATATTAGGATCAATAAAAATTGTTGTTGATTTATGTATTTTTTTAATCAGCTTAAGATTTTCTGAAGCTACTGGTTCTAAATATAACGAAAGACAAGTAAAGTAAGCTAAATTTAATTTATTTTGATTGGTACTGGAAATTTTTTTTATTTTAACAAATCTAAATGAACTATCTTGTAATTTAAAATTATATTTTGGTTTTTCTCTTCCTATCACAACTGCCTTTGCGGTTAAATGAGAAGATTTTGATATAAAGTTAGTTTTAATTTTATTCTTTTTTAATTCTTTGAAAATTGATTTACCATATTTATCGTTTGATAGATTAGAAAAATAATAAACGTTTGAGTTAAAACGCCCTAGCGCAATAGCTGTATTATAACCTGCCCCACCACGTATATTTTTATATGTTTTTTTAAATTTATTCTGAAAAACATCAATTAAATTTTCTCCAGATACTAATATCATTTAAAAAAATATGTTAAATGATTGAGGAACCTTTTTCATTAAATATATGGCAACGTGAGGAGTTAATTCCTACTTTAATTGTATCTCCAACTTTAATCTTTGTATCTCCATCGGTTTGTACAACTAATGGTTCACCATCTTTTTCTAAATACAGAAAAGTTCCTGATCCAAGTTTTTCAGCAACAAATACTTTTCCTTCCCAGACAACGTCTGAGATTTGATTAATTTCAAGATGTTCTGGTCTTATTCCAATTTTAATTTTATCTCCCTCAGAAATATTACTTAGTGCCTTTGGGATACTTAATTTTCCTGAACCTAAAATATCTACCTCTGAAGAATTAGAATTTTTTGAAATAACAGTACTTTCGATAAAATTCATTTTCGGAGATCCAATAAAACCAGCAACAAAAAGATTTTTAGGAGAATTATAAAGATCCATGGGTGTTCCTTTTTGAGATACTATTCCTTGATCCAAGACAACTATATCATTCGCCAATGTCATTGCTTCTGTTTGATCGTGGGTAACATAAATCATAGTTGCGTTTAACTGATCATGAAGCTTTGCTAATTCAACTCTCATTTGAACTCTAAGGGCAGCATCTAAGTTGGACAAAGGCTCATCAAATAAAAAAACTTTTGGTTTTCTGGTTATAGCTCTTCCAATTGCTACTCTTTGTCGTTGACCACCAGATAATTGTTTTGGTTTTCGATCTAAATAATCTTGTATTTGTAAAATTTTTGCAGCTTCATTAACACGTTCATTAATTTCATCATTAGATTTTTTTTCTAACTTTAGCCCAAAGGCCATATTGTCAAAAACTGTCATATGTGGATACAATGCATATGATTGAAACACCATTGCAATATCTCTTTCTTTTGGTGGTAAGTTGTTTACAATTTGCCCATCTATAGAAATAGTACCAGAATTAATTTCCTCAAGTCCCGCAATCATTCTTAACATAGTTGATTTTCCACATCCGCTAGGTCCGACTAAAACTGTAAATGATTCACTTTTAATATCTAAAGAAATGTCTTTGATTACATGGACTTTGCCAAAATATTTATTTATATTTTGTATATTTATATTTGCCATAGATTAATTTTAATTTAGATATCCTAAATAATCCTTTTGTTCGTCGATCATTCTATCTAATAATTTTTCTGCAGCAAATGCATCATCAACTACAGGATCAGCTAAAAGTGCCAAATATGCGCTATTTTTTGATTTTTTTAAAACTGCGTCGGTGGTCAATTCGATAACACCTGCTTGATTATTTAACAATGTTCCAAAAGTAGATGGATAATTTTCTAACTTTAAGCCACTAACTCCATTTTTATTCAAAATACCCGGAACTTCTACAACAATATTTTTTGGAACTTGTTCTATAAAGTTTTTGTTTGGGACATTAACTGCTTCTTCCTCTATGTTGCTATCTTCAATTATTGCTTCGATAATTGGTACTATTCTCTCATTCATCTCGTTGTTTGATTTATCAAAAAATTGGGAATAAGAAACATTTTTGTAAAATGTTAAGCATCTATGTTTATAATTTTTGTAGAAATCATCTATACCTTCTTGATCTACAACTTTATAGGCCCATTGGATATACTCTCCTAAGTGACTATCGGTAGTGATTGGTAAATATCCATATTTTTTATAAAGCTCAAAAAATAGTCCTCTCTCTGCCCCAGGTTCAGACTGAAAACCCTCGTGTTCGTTCACCAGGTTTTTAAAATAAGAATTAAATTTTTCTCTAATTATAGGATAGCCATCCTTTTGTGAATCTTTGTATTTAACATCTACCAAGATGCTAAAATGGTTTAACCCTCCTGCTTTTATTTCAATGTTTGAATAATCTGTTTCCATAAGTTTTGGAAGTTGTCTTTCCATAGATGCAATTTCATGGCAAAGACCAGTAAATTTTAAGTCTTTATGTTTTGTTGTTACCGCATGACAAATTCTTTGCATTGGATTTGAATAATTAAATACAAAAGCATCAGGACATACTTTAACAATCTCATCACAAATTTTAACAATTTCTGGGGCAATTCTTAAACTATGAAATAATCCTCCAGGACCCCCATTTTCACCAAAAATTTGATTTAAACCATGGTCAAGAGGTATTTTCCAATCTTGCTCCCAAAGTTTAAATCTATCTCCTATTTCAATTGAGATTATACAAAAATTTGCACCTTTAAGTGCATCATTGAGATTTGTAGTGGCCTCAATTTTGTATTTTGCATTTAACTCCTCTTTGTATTTGTCCGCAATTTCTTTTGTATTCTTTAAAGCCTCTGAATTAATATCATGAAGAGATATTGTTGAGCCCTCGAGAACTTTTGACTTAAATATATCAGCTATAGTACCCAATCCAAACTGAGTACTTCCTGCTCCAATTAATACAATTTTTTTCATAGTTTATCCTTTCACTGATCCTGCTACTAAACCTCTTATAAAATATCTTTGCAAGGCAAAAAATATAAATAATGGTACAGTCATAGATACAAATGCTCCTGTTGTTAATATTTCCCAATTTTCTCCTCTTGATCCCAAAAGTTCTCTTAATTTTGCTGTTAAAATTATTTCACTTGGAACTTGATCTAAAAATATTAGTCCTACCAATAAATCATTCCATACCCATAAAAATTGAAGAATAAAAACAGATGCAAAAGCAGGAATAGATAAAGGTAAAATAATTCTTAAAAATATATCATAATGCGTTGCTCCATCCACTCTAGCTGCTTCAATCATCTCAGCAGGAAGTGATTTAATAAAGTTTCTTAACAAAAAAGTTGTTGAAGCCAATCCAAAACCTGTATGGGCCAGCCATATCCCTGGGTAAGATTTTGCTCCTACATTAAACAAAGCTCCAAAATCATTATAAATACTCAGCAACGGAATTAAACTCATTTGTAGTGGTACTACTAAAGAAGCTACAACTATTGCGAAAAGTGTATCTCTTCCCCAAAACTTCATCCAAGAAAGTGCGTAAGCAAAAAATGAGCAAATTATTAGAGGGATCACTGCTGAAGGAATAGCTACTGTTAAAGTATTTAAAAATGCTTCGCCAAGCCCTTCCTTGAATAAAACTTCCTTATAATTATCTAAAGTAAACTTTGGTGGACTTAAGGCTGTTATAAAAATCCTTTTACCTCTTTTGTTATTAAATGGTTCAGATGATTTCCAAACATAATCTCCATTTTCTTTGACTTCTATTTGAGTACCATTATTTAACTGTGCTATCTCTCCTACTTTATACCTATTAATATCTTTTGAAGTAATTCCATAAGAAGTTATTTTTTTTTTAGAATTATCTTCAAAGAAATTACCTTTTAAAAAATAAATTCCATTTTCCTGATATTGGTCAGTATGTTTCTTTGTTCTATATATTTCATTAACTTGATTAGTTTTAAATGAAGTCCACCAACCACTTGTTGCTAACAAGTCTTTATCTCTAAAAGAGCTTACGAATAATCCAAATGTTGGCAAAACCCACGCGATAACAAACAAAAGTAACAATGTATGAACAAATAAAGTAGAAAAAAAACTTTTTTTCATCAAACTTTTTCTTCCTCTTTGTGTCTTCGTATATTCCAAATCATAATTGGTATTACTCCTAACATTATTACAATTGCCATTAAACTTCCTCTGCCCGAGTCTCCACCACCTCTAAACATCCAATCAAACATTAAATTTGCTAGAACCTCTGTATTCCATTGTCCATTAGTCATAGCTAAAATAATGTCAAAAATTTTTAAAACTAAAATCGTAATTATTGTCCAAATTACTAAAATTGTCTTTTCTAAGTATGGAATAATAATTGCTGTAAATATTTTTAAATCACTCGCACCGTCTAGTCTAGCTGCCTCAATCATATCGTTAGGAATGCCTCTTAATGCAGCACTGAAAATTACCATTGCTAAACCAGTTTGTATCCAAATCATAATTGCCATCAAAAAAAGATTATTCCAAATTGGAATTGTTATCCATGCTTGAGGCTCATAACCCAAAGAAACAATAATAGAGTTTAATAATCCGATCTGATCATCACCTGGTCCACGATAATCATAAACAAATTTCCATATCACTCCTGCACCAACAAAAGATATTGCCATTGGCATAAAAATTATAGATTTTGCTATTGTACCCCACCAAATTCTGTCTGCTAAATGAGCAATCACTAATCCAAAAAAAGTACTTAAAGTTGGTACCACTATAAGCCACCCTAAATTATTCAATATTGCTCTTTTAAATTCTGGATCTTGAGCAGCCCATAAATAATTTTTAAACCCAACAAATTCAAAACCAGTATTGTTATAAAAACTAAGTCTTAAAGTTTCCAAAACTGGATAAATTATGAAAATAATTAATACCAGTAAAGCAGGTGCAATAAATATGTATGCTCTTGCGTTGCTATTTAGAAAAAATTTTTTTGATTTTTTTTTATTTAAATTATCATATGCGAAGTTTGCAATATGAAAGTAAGAAAAACAGACAATTACAGCAACAAAAACATATAAAAATAACGAAGTTAAAGTCACAGGGTATGTTAATTAAAATACAGGCGAAAGTGAAATTTTTTCTTTCGCCTGTACTAAGTAAGATTATTTTATAGCATCCCAACTAGCTTGTATTTTATCTGCAACCTCTTTCGCAGATTTTCCACTAGTATAGTCAACCATACCTGTCCAAAATGATCCTGCTCCAATTGCGCCAGGCATTAAATCAGATCCATCGAATCTAAAGGTAGTTGCGTTTAAAAGAATTTGATTCAATCCTCTAAAAGTATCACTTGAATGTTTACTCAAATCAATTCCTTTATGTGGGTTTAAGAAACCTGATCCATCAATTTCCATCCAAATATGATTTGATTGAGGATGTTTTAAATAGTTTAAAAACTCTCTTGTAGCTTTACTATCTTTTGTTACTGCAAAAAGAGTTCCACCACCTAATACAGGATTTCCTAAATCTTTAGTAGAATACGCTGGAAAGTAAAAGAAGTCGTAGTCATCTCCAGCTTTTACACCTTCAGGAAAAAATGCAGGGATAAAACTTGCTTGTCTATGCATCATACATTCAGGTGGAGAAGTAAATAAACCTTTTGGAGAGTCTCTAAAGTCAGTAGTAGCTACTGCTTTTGATCCTCCATTAACATATTTATCATTTTTTGCAAATGATCCAAAAAAGTCCATTGCTTCAATTACTCTTTTATCATTAAAAGGCATTTCATTAGTAACCCACTGATCATAAACTGCAGGTTTATGTGTTCTTAACATTATATCTTCCATCCAGTCAGTAGCAGGCCATCCAGTTGCATCACCAGATCCTAATCCAATGCACCAAGGCGTATTACCATCTGAAGCCATTTTTTCTGTTAAAGATATAAGCTCTTCCATTGTTTTCGGAACTTCATAACCATTATCAGAAAAATTATCTGGAGAATACCAAACTAAGCTTTTAACATTCACTCTGTAAAAAAAACCAAAAAAATCTTTTTTACCATTTTTGTCTGGATAGGTTCCTAGATCAACCCATGACTGACCAGCAGCATAATTTTTTAAGACCCAATTTTTCATATCATTACCTAGAGGAGTTAATCCTCCAAGTGCAGCTACGTTTGCAGCTAAGCCAGGTTGTGGAAATATTGCTAAATTTGGCGGACTTCCAGCTTTAACATCAATTATAATTTGTTGTTCAAAGCTATCTGATCCTCCATATTCAACTGTTGCGCCTGTTGCATCTGTAAATGCCTTGATGACTTTTCTAAACTGCTCATCTTGAGGTGCCAACCAAGGTCCAGAGATTACAACTTTCTCTCCACTTAAATCTGGTCCTTTATAGTTTCCAGAAATTGCGTTGCTTAATGCAAATAGATTTGCAATAGCAACCATTATTATTATTTTAAATATTTTCATTTTTCCCCCCCCTTAAGTTAAAAATAAAATATTAATCTTATTGTTTTTTAGAATTACTTTAAAGTATTTGATAACGAATATCTCTAAGAAAAGAAATGCATAACAAGTTCTACTTGTGGTTGATATTAGAGTTTTTATTGAGTTAAATAATTAAATCAGAAGTTCTGTATTCCTTTTGAGGTCGAATTAGAAGAGATTAAGAGACTTAATAGCTAAATTTTTTCATAAAGTGTAGGAAACATTTCACCTTCGACAGGGTCTCCATTTTTATAACCTGCCTCTTGCATCGCTTTTCTATAATTAAAACTTGTCCAATCTCCATCATAACTTATTTTTGCATCCTCTTTGGAAACTCTTAAGGTATATCGGCTTAAAGTTTTATCAGGAATACTCTCATTCAAACTTCCATGCAGTGTTCTCATATCAAAAACTACTGCATCACCTAATTCACAATCCCACTGTAAAAACTCATATTTATCTTTATTTCCTAATATATCAGGAGGTAATTCATATTTTTTTCCATTAACTAAACATTCATTTCCTTCAATTTTGTGCCCATCCTTAAACAAAACTCTCAAAAAAAATTTATTCCATAAATGTGAGCCCCTAACCCAAACAACTCCCTCATTTTTTTTTGTTGGTTGAAGTGGAAGCCACAAAACACACATTGTTCCATCCATATCGAAATAACTAATATCGTGATGAAAAGGTAAACAAATTCTTTAAATTCAGGAATTAGATGCCAAGTCCAGTAATCCTCTAGGTAAGCTGGAACATTTTTTTTAGTTGTATGAGATTTAAATCTAGGACTAGGGTTAGCAATATCTTTTTCTATACCTGTCTTAAGTTTATTAATCCAATTAATATCGAACTTGTTTTCTAGAAATACTGCGCCATCTTCTTTAAATTTTTTTATTTCATTTTCGGTAAGAATTTTGTTCATAATAATAAAAGTTAAGTTTTATAGTATTTTAATGCATTTAAGTGTCTAGTAATAGTTGAAATTATTATATTTAAAATCCACATAACTAATATTTGATTATTTCATTAATTATTTTTCTTCTATAATGTTACTTTATAAGAAGGAGGTAACTATGGCTAAATTTATAGTAATGGGCAATTATACGGCTCAAGCTTTTAAAGGATTTATAGGTAATCCAGATCAAGACAGGGCTGCAGCAGCTACTGCTTTATCAGAGGCAGTAGGAGGAAAGATGGAATCTTTTATGATCACAAGAGGAGCTTATGATTTTGTAGGAGTTGTGAGTGGTAGTATTGGATTTGAAGGCGCAGCAGCAGTTAAGCTAGCAGTTGAAGCTTCTGGAGCTATAACAAATTTTACCATATTAGAGGAAATGGATATGGGTAAAGCTGCAGGCATGGCATCAAAAGCTATGGCTAATTATAAACCAGCAGGTTAAAGCTAGATTTTTAAGTTAATTCTATCATGATTAATTTTATTAATTATGATAGCTTTAACTTAAATGAAAATGTTAAGAGATAGTTTTGGTAGGTCTTTTCCATATATAAGACTTTCGATTACCGATGTATGTAATTTTAAGTGTGGGTATTGTCTACCTAATGGTTATCAAGTTGATAAGAGCGATAATAGAAAATTTCTTCACTTAGAGGAAATTAGACGTCTAGCAAAAGTTTTTTCAAAATTGGGTGTATGCAAAATTAGACTTACTGGAGGTGAACCAACGGTAAGAAAAGATTTTTTTGATATAATCAAGATCTTAAAAAATGAAGCTGGAATAAAAAAAGTTGTAATTACCACAAACGGTTATCATTTAGATGAAAAAGCAAAGATGTTAGTAGATAGTGGCTTAAACGGCATTAATATTAGCATTGATAGTCTAGATAGAAATACATTCAAAAATGTTACAGGTCATGATCGATTACCAGAGATTTTAAAAGGAATTAACATCCTACAAGATTTAAATTTTGAAAATATTAAGATTAATGCAGTTCTTTTAAATGGAATAAATGCATCAGAAAAAGATTTTGAGTCTTGGGGAGAATTTATAAAAAAGAATAAAGTGGATTTTCGATATATAGAACTAATGCAAACAGGTGATAACCTAGATTATTTTAAAAAATATCATGTATCTTCAAAAATTTTCAAAGAATACTTAAATAAAAATAATTGGATTTATCAAACCTTAGGTAAAGATGCTGGTCCGTCACTAAATTATATCAATCCAGAATATAAAGGGAAATTTGGAATCATAGCACCCTACTCTAAAGATTTTTGTAGAACCTGTAATAGATTAAGAATTACATCAAGAGGAGATCTTAGATTATGCTTATTTGGAAATACTGGAATAAGTATAAGACATTTATTACAAAAAGATGATCAAATAGATGAATTGCAAGATCTTATAATGGGACAAATGAAATTTAAAAAAGAGTCACATTATTTGGAACTTGGTGAAACTGGTTTAACTAAAAATTTATCTACTACAGGTGGCTAATGTCAAAATTAAAAATTATAAATCAAGAAGAACTTAAAGATTGGGCGAAAGAAATATTTCAAAAAAATTCTTTTAATATGGTTGATGTTTCTTCAAAAAAAGAAACCTTTAGAAGAGCTCTAGCATCAGGTAAAATTTATGTTGGAAAAGAAGTTTTTGATCTAATTCAAAATAAGAAGATGCCTAAAGGAGACCCTATTACCTTAGCTGAGGTATCAGCTGTGTTGGGTGTAAAAAAAACAAGTGAACTTATTCCTTTATGTCACCCACTTCCAATTGACCATACAGCTACTAAAATAATTATGAACGAATTAGACAGTTCATTAGAGGTTTTTTGTGTCGTTTCTGCGGTTGCAAAAACAGGTGTTGAGATGGAAGCTATAATGGGTGTTAACTCTGCCTTAATCACTATTTATGATTTAAGCAAAATAGTAAATCCACATCTTAAAATTGATAACGTAAAATTATTAATTAAAGAAGGTGGAAAAAGTGGATTATGGAAAAACCCTGATGGTCTCCCAGATTTTTTAAAAAATATTTTTTAATGAAAATATCAGTTGAACTATTTGGCGCAGCTAGAGAATTTAGTACTAAATCCCATTTAGACTTTGAATTAATTGAAAATTCCTCAATAAAAGATCTTAGAAACCAAATGATAGAGTTTATTGATATGAAATTTAAAGGAAATGAAACTTTTAAAAAAATTATTAAATCATCAGCTTTTTGTTCGTCTGATGATAAAATTGTCTCAGACAATTATAAAATAGTTAAAAAACAAAACTTTAGCATTATACCTCCTATAGGAGGCGGTTAATGCTACATACTAAAATTATTGATGCTTCAAAAAAAGAGAAGATAGAAATTTCAAAAGCAGAAAGTTTTTTAAATCAATCGAAATTTGGCGCTGTAATATATTTTGTTGGAACTGTAAGAGATTTAAATGAAAACAAATCAGTTACTGGTATTACCTATGATGCCAAAGAAAGTATGGTTATCAAAAGTTTTGAAGAAATTTATGAAGAAGCCGATAACAAGCTAAATATTAAAGAAAAAGCAGTATTTATTGAGCATGTTAAAGGATATGTGGGTTTAAAAGAAAAAAGCATCATTATTGGTGTAGCTTGTAAACATAGAGATCAAGCTTTTGTGTTATCTAGATATATAATTGAAGAAATTAAAAAAAGATCTCCTATTTGGAAAAAAGAACATTATGAAAATAAGGACAGTGAGTGGTTAAAAGGAATATCTCTAAATAATTAAAATGATAAAATTTAAAAATTCAGAAATTACACCAGAGAATATTTATAAAAAAAGAAGATCTTTCATTAAATCTGTAGGTCTTGGTGCAAGCACATTAGCAATGTCTAGTATACCCTTTTTAAATAAATCTTTAGCAAGTGAGAGAGATAAATTAACGAGTTATAAAGATATTACGACTTATAATAATTATTATGAGTTTGGAACATCAAAGAGTGATCCTTATAGAAATTCTCAAATATTTAAAACAACTCCTTGGGATATAACTATTGAGGGTGAAGTTGAAAAACCAATAAAATTATCTATGGAAGAAATCTCAGAAATGTTTATTTCTGAGGAAAGAATATATCGATTAAGATGTGTTGAGGGTTGGTCTATGGTTATTCCATGGATGGGTTTTTCTTTAAGTAAATTACTATCAAAAGTAAATCCAACTAATAAAGCAAAATTTGTTGAATTTGAAAGTGTATATGACCCTGCACAAATGAAAGGTCAAAGATACCCTGTTTTAAACTGGCCTTACAATGAAGGTTTAAGAATTGATGAAGCCATGCATCCTTTGACAACAGTTGTGACAGGTTTATATGGTAAAAAACTACCTAATCAAAACGGAGCACCACTAAGAATTTTTATTCCATGGAAGTATGGTTTTAAAAGTGCAAAAGCTATTGTTAAAATTAAATTTGTTGAAAACATGCCTACCTCATCATGGATGTGGGCTTCACCTAGAGAGTATGGATTTTACTCAAATGTTAACCCTAATGTTGATCACCCAAGATGGTCTCAAGCAACTGAAAGAATAATAGGTGAAGGTGTTTGGGCACCTAGAGTAAAGACCTTAATGTTTAATGGTTATGGAGATGAAGTTGCAAGTCTCTATAGCGGTATGGATTTAAAAAAAAATTTCTAAATTAAATTGAGAAGATATTCTAAAACTCTAGTTTTTTTTCTCTCTCTTTGGCCAATTTATGTGATTACTTATCAAATAATTTTTAATCAATTAGGTCCAGAGCCTGTTGATAGAATCATAAATCACTTTGGAGAATGGACTTTGATATTTATTCTTTTAACTCTTTCAATGACACCGCTTAAGAAAATCACAAAATCAGCAGAATGGATCAAGTTTAGAAGGATGCTTGGTTTGTTTACTTTTTTTTATGCATCTATTCATATGTTAAGTTATGTTGGTCTTGATTACAGATTTGATTTTGAGCC